>Ga0214479_100654_pt1 | contig 18988 bp, 16 predicted proteins | sample M1_20Mar14CPVII9_5_FD_165054 | JGI IMG/M metagenome (GOLD analysis project Ga0214479, IMG submission 165054) | Marine eukaryotic communities from Monterey Bay, California, United States - M1_20Mar14CPVII9sort6BwellE14 | ecosystem: Environmental > Aquatic > Marine > Unclassified | place: USA...
CACCGCCGCCGTTATTACTTAAATCTTGCTCAGCAGAACGTAATGCATCGGTAATTTCATCATTTAATTCAGCATCTTCTTTTTCAAGATTGTATACCTTGACATATACTGGAATGAAGTGTTTTCTCAAATATAACTAATAATATAATATATCTTGCATTAAGAATATAACATATGCCATATTGATGCCATTCCTCTGTGTTTATTCTTTTGCACTCCTGTGTATGCTGCAGTTTTGTACCACTGAATTATCATTGTTATGTATCTTAATTCGTATTGTTGTAATGGCGTAATCTACTATCCATATATCTACTTCTCTATTACAGTCCTTATTATTGATGTGCGTTGAAATTCTGCTAGCGCATGAAGTGGGTGTATCCTTAAATCAGCCGAAGAAGATATAACACCGCATATGCCAGAATCAAATGAGATAGTATAGAAACGAATGCAATTAATGGTAAATCGTCGATGGTCTCTACTCGAGTCCATCGATTCTGTAATACAACATCACTAAGCAGCTTCATGATTATGAGCAACTTTGATGTCAAGAATCGTACATAGTGCTCTCCTTAATTAGTACTATGCTCATGTACGTACCATATCTTTAAAATTATGAGAGTTGAACATGGATGTTGACGTATGTGCTCATAGTAAAACGATATCATAATATAGTACTATCCAAAGAGTTATATTATTGATACAGCGGTAGTTAGAGTGCTAATCTTTGGTATAGACTGTGATTTGGCGTTTTAAGTCAAAATACACGATACACTATTGCAATAAAAACCTAACAAGGTGCACCATAAAAAAAAAGATCCAAAACATCACCCACACTATAAATACTAAACCAAACAAACAATATATATCATGAGGCTAGCAACTGCATGTCTCCTACTACTATCCACATCAAATAACAACAACACACCCTTAGTTGGTGGATTTCAATTTAATCCACTCAATTATATCTCAACACGGAATACTAATACTCAAAATGTTGGTACACCACAAATTATCTCAACAACACCAACAACAATCACCTCCTCACAACCAAACACCATCACCATCACTTCCTCTGCAGTAGCACTGGCAGCTACAAAACAAGAAGATGGCGAATCTAGCGGTTTTGGTAATAATAAGAAGGGCCGTCCAAAACCACCACCACGACGATCACCAACTAAAGATATCAAGCAAGCGATGGCGGCTAATGATTTGGTACGTGTGTATTTATATTGTTGTATGTTGTTTTTTTGTGTATTATGTGTGTAGTTGTAGATATTATGTGGTTTAATTGACGGTATAGTTTGGGGGTTGGTGTTTTTTGGGGGCTGTTTGATTAATGTGTATCTCTTAATAAGTTTTTATAAAGATTTGCTCACATCTTTCTTATGTTCCTCAATATCTCACTTACACTCATTATACCCCACGGTACAGAACAAAGACTCATCAGACAAGGTATACAATCTTGAAAAAGAAGATGCTGAATTAAATGATGAAATTACCGATGCATTACGTTCTGCTGAGCAAGATTTAAGTAATAACGGCGGCGGTGTAGTGGACAGTTTGAAAATGGTATCTAATGTTAAACCAACTCCACCTTCCAATGATCCCGCAGTTGGAGATGATTCTGAAATTGACGAAGAAGAACTATTAATCAAAGCACAAGCCGAAGCAGCCGAGGCTGAAGCCTTATTAAAAGAAGCAGAAGAAGAAGCAGCACGTTGGGAGAAAGAACTAGCCGATATTGAAGCACAGGCATTAGCAGCTGAAGAGGAAGCCAATGCCGCAGCATTAGCCGCCGAGGAAGCACAAAAGTTAGCCGAAATCCAAGCCGCCGCAGCTGAATCTGAAATCCAATTGGCAACAATGAGTGAGGCATATCAAGCAGCATTAGATGCCGCGAATGATAATGTAACATTATTATCTAATCAAATATCAACATTGGAAGAGGAATTAAGTACAACTATTAGTAAAATGGAAAAAAGTATGGAGGATAAGGAACGTATTAGTGCCGAGTATGCTTTTTTGGCTAAGAATTATGGTGATTTAAAGAAGGAAATGGCAACTGTTTCTGCTACTAGTGGTAGTGGTAGTAATACAGAAGCATTATTGGAGGATGAGATTAACCAATATCAAAGTAAGATCTCAACATTAGAAACACGTATTAAAGAAATGGAAAATAATTACAAGGTAGCTCAAAACGAGGCAACTAAATGGAAAGATGAATATACGAATGTCCAATCTAAAATGTCTACCAAATTATCTTCAGTCGAAAGTCAACGTGATGAATTCAAATTACAAGTATTAGAGGTACAAGCACAAATGGAACAAGAAAAGGTTAATGCACAACAAGTAACCAACGCTTCAATTGATAAACTCACTACTGAATTTGAACAAACAAACTCCGCCAATACCAAAATGATATCAGCCCTTAAACAAACACTACGTAAAACACGTTCCGAAAAGTCCTACCTAGAAGAAAAGTCAAATGAACAACGTACAGCAGCAGTGAATGATGTACGTACTAAAATGAATGAAGAAATTGCCAATATTAAAAATGTATTGAAGAGTGTGGAAGGTGAAATGAATGTTAAGGAGGAGGTATTGAAGGAACAGCAGGGGATGAAGATGGAGAGTGAAAGTATGATGAAGGAGATACGGTACGTTGTATGTGTGTATGATGTGTTGTATTTGGTTGAGAGTTGGGGTATGGGTTACTTTTCCACCTTCTGATTTTTATGCATGAGACATGTCCGTTTTTTGTAATTATCTCTCACACCCACCCACTCCTTCCTCTACACTCTCACCAATAGATCCCTCAAGCAATCACTAGAAGAGGAACAAGCCAAATCAACCAAAGATACTGCCGAGCATGAAGAACGTCTATCGGAATATGTGAACAAGGAGAAGTCACTCAAGGATGACATTCAAGCAAAGGATACCATAATTGCCACCCTAACCAAGGAGAAGGATGCCAATATCAAGCAAGTTGAGGTATTAAAACTTGAGATTGAAGTATTGGAAAGTAAAGTCAATGATGCTCAACAGTTGGAGGTATCGAATGCTGACCTACAGAAGAAGTTGGATAGTGCCGCATCTGAATTTGCGGAGGAAATGTCAATGATGAAGACACAGTTTGCTAATACACAGAAGAAGATTACATCCCTCGAGGAGGAATTAGAATCAAAGCAGAAGGTTGCATCATCTGCTGAGAAGAAACTCGAGGATACACGTGCCAAGTTGACTAGTGTTCAGGGACAGTATGATAAGGAGGTTGTGGCAATACAAAAGTTACAAGATGAGCTTGACACATTTACATCCAAGTTGGCAGATGCCGAGGAGGCAGCACAACGTAATGCCGTGTCAAAAGAACAAGATGCTGGTGCAAGGAAACAGATCCAAACACTCACATCTCAAGTTAGTAGTTTATCAGCACAATTAAAACAAGCGAATGATAATGCCACTAAGAGTGAACAAAAGTTAAAAGATTATCAAGCCAAGATGGATACTATGCAGGGTACACTCATGCAATCATCTACTAGTGCCGAGGCTCAACAGAATGAATTATCTACACTTAAGAATGAACTTGAGGCTGTTAAGGAAAAGGCTAGGCAAGCCGTGGCAAATGAAACGGGTAAGACTAACAAGTTACAATCAGATATTGATAAGTTACGGAAACAAATGAGTGATTCATTAGCCGAGGCGAATGTAGAGATTACCCAACGTGGTAAAATCCTCGAGAGTAAAGAGCGGACACTTGCTGATTTGAAGGGTAAGCTAGATAAGGCCGAGAGTGACAATGCTGAGTCTCAGAAGCAAATCGCTGCCCAAGCCGAGGAGTTGAAGAAGATGCAGGCCTCGGGTAGTCAGCAGACAAATACCCTTAATTCCCAGATTGCCAAGTTAAAGAAGGATATTGCCACGGCACAAGACGATGCCCAGAAGACAATCACAACCCTCAACACTGAAATCAAGAACATGTCCAATCAAATTAAGCAAGAGCGTAAGTTACGAGATGAGGCAGTACAAGGCAAGTCGGGATTAGAGAAGGATCTTCTTAAACAGATTGATCAGTTGTCAAATGATATTGGTGTTGCCCGTATGAAGGCACAGGGTGCCGTACAAGATAAGGATAAGGAGTTACAACAATTAAGTTCTCATATTGAAGAAGTTAAGGCAGCATTAGTCGCTGAAATAGACAAGAGTCGACAGTTACAGGGAGAGCTCGAGCGTGTCACGAAGGATATGAATGATCAGTTGAACAAGTCTAGTAACCTCCTCAAGCAGCGGGATAATGCTCTTCGGGCAAATGAGGCTGCCCTCTCCGACTTACAAACGAAGAATGGTCAGTTATTGAATGATATCAAGGCTGTTCAGGCTAATTCCCAAAAGACTATCAAGTCAAAGAGTGATGAAATCAATGGATTGAAGGATATGGTTTCCAAGTTGACTACCAAGGTTGATAAGGAAGTCAAACTTCGTCAAGAAGTACTAGCTGGTAAGGAGGGTGTTGAATCCTTGTTACAGAAGAAGGTGGATGACATGACTGCCGAGATTGATAGAATCTATGCCGATGCCGAGAAGATTAATGCCCAGTCCCAAGAATTAAAGAGCTTGCAGACGAAGAACAAGTCCGATACGTCCCAAATCACCCAGTTACAAAATGACATTACAAGTGTTCGGGCTAATGCTCAAAAGGCCATTACTGATCGGAATGCCGATATCAAGAAGATGGAGGGTTCTATTACAAACCTCAAGGCTAGCATTGAGCAGGAGCGTAAGTTGAAGGACGAAGCTCTTCAAGGCAAGGCTGAGTTGGAACGTGCTTTGGAGAAGAAGGTTCAAGAGCTTTCTCAGCAGATTAGTACTACCCAGAAGAATGCCGAGACAACTGTTCAGGGTAAGAGTCAAGAGATGGATCAAATGAGTGCCAAGATTGCTCAGCTTGAGAAGGAATTGGCTGGCAGTACCTCAAGGAACGAGTCGGCTTTGAAAGAACGTGATGCTCTACTCGCTACGATGCGTGATGATTTGAATAGCTTGACAAAGCTCAAGGATGAGGCTCAGAAGGAACGGGATGCTGTTGAGAAGGAGTTGACATCTCAAAACTTCGAGCTCAAGAATACCATCTCTACTGTGAAGATGACTGCTGATCAGGTAAGCATCATCCTGTCATGTCTCTTCCATGTGATATGATCTGTATATTTGTGCATAAGATGTGTACATACACTGTATTTGCACTAACTCTTGTTTCCTTTCCTCATTTACTACTCTAGGCCATCAAAGCTAAGTCTGATGAGGTGGCTGGTCTTAAGGTTCAGATTCTCCAGGAGACAAAGGCTAGAGATGCTGCCGTTAAGGACAAGTCAGATGCACTAGCAGTTATCGAAGAATCATTACGTTCCAACACTCAATTAGTTGAACAGCTTACGAACGATATCAATACCGTTCGTAAAGAAGCCGATGATGCAATCAAGGTGAAGGAGAATGAGCTCAAGCGTATGGATACATTGGTTACCGAGCTTCAAAAGAAGGCACTTGATGAGAAGGCATCCATTGAATCTCAAATGCAAGCTGAGTTGGATCAGCTCCGTAGGAACTCCGAGGAAGCCGTGTCAAGATTGAAGAGTGAACTTAAGATGCAGCAGTCAGCTGTAGCGGATGCTCAGGCTGCTCAGGCAACGCTTAAGAAAGACGAGACCAAGGCAAAGGCGGATGCCGAGGCTCAAAGAGCCAAACAACATGCGGAGAATATGGCGAAGGCCAAAGCTGAAGCAGATGAGATGCAGGCCAAGAACCAAGCGGCCGAGAAGAAGATCGAATCGGCTCAACAGGAGGCCAAGGCTCGATCCAAGCCTAAAGGATTTGGTAAGCCAGCCATGAAGAAGACTCCACCAAGGCAAGTGACAACCCCAGCTCCGTCACCGCAAGTCATGGCTAGTGGTAGTACCCTAAAACAGTTGGCTAAGCCCACGGGAAGAGATAGTAGCTTCCCCGTTCGTAAGAGCCAGACTCAAACTACCACCGAATCTGGTCGAACCAGGGGTAATAATGCTCTGAGTGAATTGCTGAACAAGTCAAGGCAAGCAACTGTACAACCTCCATCACGAGCCGCAACTAAGAACCCATTGACTAGCCTTATCAAAGAACAAGGTACTGATAATTCAAGCCAAGCATTTCCTGAGAGGAAGAAGGTGGAGCCTCCATCATCTCAAGCTTCGACAAGAAGACAAGGAGCTCCAGCTCAGCAGGTAGACTCACCTGCAAGTACTATTCTAGGTGAACCCAATAGTAAGAATCCATTGACTAGTCTTATTAAAGAATCAAGTGAAGAGTCATTCCCTGCCAGGAAGAGCGCAGCACCTCCGTCGTCCCAAGCATCTGATCCTGTTGGTAGCAAGATGTCAAATCTCGTTGATGTTCCCAATAAGGCATCGTTCCCTTTTAGGAAGGGTGTGTCACCTCCATCATCTCAGGCATCAGCTTCTCCTCCCGCTGTAAACAAGTTGACTGAACTTTTGGTAAGTATTGAGAATGTTTAATGCTCTTCTACTGACTTGACATGCATACTTACACATCTTTCATCATATTGTCGAATAGGCATCGGATGGTTCGACTGGCAGCTTTCCCAAGAGGGACGCTGCCAATCCGCCGTCGTCTCAAGCATCTCAACCAGTCAAGAAGAATCGATTGGCCGACCTTGTTGCAAAAGACGAGTCCAACCAGCAGTTTGTCAAGAGGAAAGCAGCTCATGCTGTCCCTTCATCACAAGCATCGACCAAGGCCGGTAGTAAGTTGACTAATCTTGCGGCTGATACTGCTACCAATCACTTCCCCAAGAGAGACACTAGTGCTCAGGTCACGTCTGGTTCTCAGACCACCGCTCAGGAAGGTAATAAGTTGACTAATCTTGCTCCTCCAAAACAATCAAAGCGCTTTCCACAAACCGGCGAATCCGAGAAGAAGTCACCCCAGGCTGCACCTGAATCACAGGCCAAGAAGACGGATGTATCACTATCAGATCTCCTTCCTCAACGAGCATCAAAGCGCTTTCCTCAAGCAGCCGCTGCCACTCCTCAACCCAAGAAGGCAGCAAGTTCTATTCCAAACCCAAAGCCTGTTGCCGTAGTCAAGAGGAAGGGACTCTCGGGTCTCATTCCCAAAGGTTTACCAGTTAGTGGAGACAGGAAGAGTACGACAAGGTTAGGTGATATGGCTAACCGACTTAAAGCTCTATCAAAAGAAGAGAGACAACAAGCCATGAAAGAAGATGTGTTGGCATCAGCAACTGTACAAGAAAAGTCAAGTCAGTCAGAGTCGGTAGAATCTGCCTATTCCAAGCTAGTAGAGATGGGGGCTAAGACTAGTACCGAATCTTCTCCTCCGGTTCGGGTGGCTACTGATAATGAAAAGGTAAAGGTTGCTGCCTCCAAGGCCAAGTGTGCCTTCCAACGAGCACTTCTCTCGGCCCGTATTGCTAATGATGCTGTTGCAAAGATATATAAGAATACAGCCCCACCAACTGTCAATGGCAAGAAAGAGTCGAGCCTCACCAAGATTCTTAACAGCGAGGTAAAGCCTACTCTATCTCAGCAGAAGGCGTTTGCTAATAGTAGTCGTCATACGTCCCTGTTTCCTGAGAAGAAGGAGTCCAAGCTTCAGAGTCTTCTTAAGAAGTGATATGGCCAACAAACGATCGTAGATGATGTATCATGTGAATAGAAAGTCACGATATCAAACCCCTATCAGATGGTACATATTAGGATATCTGCTAGTTAGTGTGCATTGCTAGAAAAGTGAAACGTAGAACAATAAGATAATCACTACCGTGCACACATCTGGATATTTATTATTACTACCAACGATAGTAGACACATTATACGTTTCCTATCCTCTAAATTAGGCCAGAAAGGTGTCAGAATCCAAGTTCGACTATAGGGCAATTGATCAGGTTGAATGTTCGACAAGGGCGCATGATATAGCAGGCACATGATACTTCTGACACATCTGTTGCTCATAATTTAGATGTAAGCTCTACAATTATACTTATGACTTCACAAGAGAATCATCGAGCTGATGCAGATAGGGATGCTGAACCCCCTGTAGAGGACACAGAGGAGGAATCAGAAGAAGAGGAGACTAACCCTCCCAATACAAATGCAAATGCCCAAGAAGAGGAGCCAGATTTGGAAGGCATGTTCAGTGGAATGCGTATCCAGAATGAACCTCTCCGTAACTTGGACGACTTAAAAGAGGGTGTTACTTATCGTAGCTCTATCAAGGCAAGTAAGAATAACCGCGATGGGATCGTTGGAGTCGGTATTGGCTATCAGATAGGATCAAAGGGTCAGCCATTTTATGAGGCATCAAATGGCAGACGTTACGATATGAGGCGTCGAGCACCGAAGAAGTGTTTTAACTGTGAGGATCGAACTGACATCACGGAGGATGAGAAGTACCACTGGCGTCTTTATTGCCCTCTTGCTCGGGGCAACATAACTATTTGATGATGCTGGGGGCATATACTTTCGTCGCTTGTACAAGTAGTAACTTTGTGTGGTATGTTTGAGGAATTTAGATTATCTAAATCTAAACTTAGCTGGCTAACGTCATCTAATTCTAATCTTCAATCTCCATTTCACCTTCCTCGATCTCATCTTCTTGGTTCCCATTATTCATTTCATCTCCTTGACCTCCTCCCATCCACTCTTGTAGTCCAGCCAGTCCAGCAACCTGTGGTGGCATTCCATTCATCCCTTCTCCATCAGCACCGTCAATGCCTATTCCAGCTTGAGCTACGGCAACTTGCACACCAACAGGCATTCCCGGAACTGAGAAAAGTAATAAGTGAGCGAGTCGTCATCAGATATGAACATATGATATGCACAAAAAGTTCCAACTTCTTACCTTGGAAGAATGCCCCAGGCGGAGGCATTGGCGGTGCCCCAGCATCATTTGCATTAACCTGAGCCACATGTACATGTGCACCACCAAACATTCCATGAAAGTTTCCTTGATTTGGTTGTGGTGGTTGAGGCTGTGGCTGCTGATTTGGATTGTTATCGGCGACATCCTCCACCTGAGGCTGGTCGTCATCCTCCTCATCGTCATCATTATCACCATTTTCCTCATTGTTGTTGTTGTTGTCGGCGGGCGGCGGCATCACTCCAGTCTCTTGTAATACATGTTGGAGAAAGTTGGCAAGTGGCAGGGGTACTCCTCCAGCGGCATTGCCATCGGCTACATTGGCCGGATTGGCCGGATTGCCACCCTCATTGTTTGGGTTGGCACCGGCCTGAGCATCATCTTGAGCCCCATCCCCACCCTCGTTAAGCGGTACTTCCCCCCCCATCTCGGGTATATCGTCATCATTGTCAAGGGGTACCCCATTGTTATTTGCAGCATTAGCAGGAGGCACCACTCCTTGCTGCCCTGGCATAAAGAATTGTTGAGCCCCGCCTCCCGCAGGACCACCCATCATTACATTTACTCCAGCTGCACCACCCATCATTCCCATGACGCCATTAGCATCCATCGGTCCTCCTCCTCCGCCCATCATTCCTCCACCCATTGGCGGCATGAAGAACTGAGCACCTCCTTGTCCATCCATCATACCTCCGCCCAAGACTTGCGCCCCTCCTAGTCCATTACCACCGTTGTTGTTGCCATCATCTGGTGGTGCTCCATTCATCATACCTCCATTTAAACCTCCGGGAACTAAACCATTCATAAAGTTCATAAAACCTTCTTGTACATCGTCAGGAACATTTCCCATGATATTACCACCGCCTGGAAGAGGGTCATCGTTAGGTTCAAGTGCGACAACATCAGTATAGGCAGTGCCTTTCTTCTCATCTTCAACCACCCCAGCTCCTTCACCCTCATCATCCTTCTCAGCCACTTGCTGTTGTTGATATGTAACCGAGCAGTCATGTATATTGGCAAATAACTGAATATCTTTCTGACTATAGATGGGATCGCCACCCAAACTATTGAAAGCAACAGCTACCGTAACCTCTCGGTTTTGAGGTGGTGGATTCTCAATCATCATTAATATCTTGTTGGTAATGTCAGGACCTAATTGTGTCATTACATCATATACTAACTTGGCCGTGTCGTTGCTATTGGAATTGTCCGACGTTTCAGTATCAGCAGCAGACTGCTTGTTTTGAAAGTGTCCTTCACTATCCTCCAAACTTGCAATCCGATTAACACATAATCGTACCATACGTTGTGTTGCCATAACCTCTTCCCGCTTTGGCGATGATAATGTTATATAATCAGCAAACTTGACATTATCATTCTGTATAACTCTACACACTTTACGATGATAATCCCATGCTTCAATTGCACATTCTCGATTGCAATATGCCACGGCATTGCATTTAGTGCAACGTTTCATTTTGGATTGTTTCGATGTTGGGTTATTGACAATCTTGTAACACTTTGGATTGAAGCATATCTTGTGAATACGTCCCATGGATGGACATGTTGATTGTAAACGTTGATAGGATGGTGGTAAATGATTATTACCCTCATCTGTAGCATCATCAATCATTCTTTGGATATCTAGCTCTTCTGATTCTTCGGTAGTAGTATCTTCAGCCCTACACTTGTACGAACGCATCTGTATCTTACCCCATTGCTTAGCCATTAATGCCATTTCAATACCACGTTGTTCCAATTCAGCCTGTTGTTCAGCGGGTACGTTACCATTATTCATTGCCATTGCCTGAGCCATATCCGCTCCTGGATCGGAGATATCCTCATCAGACAATAGATTAAACCCTCGCATTTCAAATATATCAGAAGGAGTTGGTATCTTATGGACTGATTGGTTTAATACCTTGATAATAGATTTCATTGACCCTGTAAAGATTAGACGTTGATCTAAGACAGGGACGGGTGGTGGTTTTTGTCCTGGCAGATGAATGACATTCTTGGGTGATACGAGAATTTGCTTTACATTTAAAGTAGTGTCATTGCCGTCACCCTTCTTGTAATCATCGGTATGGGTTGGTACCTCGACTAGATATCGTGGTTCACGTTTACCATTTTTCTTGACAACCCTGTATGTGTTTGAGGATTGAGGAGTGAGGCACAGAGAGGAAAAGCTTGTATGTTAGTGACATTGCAATGGTAAAAGTGCAATCATGTGCACAAAAATGTGATTTAGAGATAGGATTACAAAACTAAATCCACAACAACCCTGGCATACAAAACAACTTCCGCAGCTCGTATACATTATTACATAGAAATTCTCTCGATATACCAAAAGGCACAATACTCTCTCATGTGATTAGTTGCGCATATTCTTTGCCACACAAAACCCAACTCTATAATATATACAAACATAACAACAGTAATATACACCAAAACAAAACTCAAAACATACCTATAGCTAGCAATCTTCGCAACCCGTTCATTATAATGCTTAGCACCCACCAAACCAAATAACTTTACTTCACTACCCGATTTATAATCCAATGTCATATTTTTAGTTTTGATTGATATACATTGTTGTGCAATGTTAAATGGTGTGGTAGTTTCGGGTAATGTATAGGGATCGGCGGCAGAGGGGTTAGCATTAGAGTTAGTTGAGGAGTTGTTAGCATTAGAGCTAGAGGAGGAGGTAGTCTCGGGTAACAATCTGACCATACAACGTGGTTCATTCGGATTAGGATCATTTACTAATGGATTTTGAATATCCGCCAAGGTAACTTTTGGATAGGAATGGATTATGCCACGACGACCATTCACGTGTGTTGATTGGATTAAGGAATGGAGGATTACTGTATCTCCTGCATCGAATGCGGTGTATGGTTGTTGTTCTTCGGGTGTAGTGGTTGGAGAGGTGGAATTTGTGGCTGTGGCACTGTTGTTCTCCATTTTTTATGTGTTGGTTTTGTGCAGTCGATTATTCTAAAAACACTCGTGCTTATCGTTTCTGTAATTGCAGTAGATTAAATCTGTATTCTCTGTGATATCTTAGAGTGTTTTTAAGAAGAGAATGGATGGCGTTATCGTAGTAGTGGTCGTTGTATGTATTAGCATAGAAGTAAGATACCGTTAAATCGCCATAGTACGCAATTACCTTTCACTCGCATCATCATTTTCTACCAACCATGAAGGCCGCCGCTACTAACCTCCTCTTCCTCCCTCTACTACTATTAAACTCCATCATGTTTGTCAAATCATTCACACAAATTGCACGTCGCTCTTCTTCTTCTATAATATCCAAATCGGCATCGATACAAAGAAGTGCAGCGGTATCCTACACACAACAAACATCATTATCTACTCCACTAACCACTCGATACATGTCATCTCCCAGTGAGGAACAAACATCGGTAGTTGATACCTGTCGTGAGAAGATTGCTAAAGCATTAGAGACTGATGATGTGAAAGTATTGGGTACGTTGTTGCAGTTATGTGATATATCTATTGCAATAAAAATGTACATAATATGATGTGTCTAACTTTTCTATATAATATCTGGTATGTATTGGATATCAAACTACAATACAACAACAGGGGCATACGATGATCCGAACGGTAGTCATATATCAATTGAGGTAACATCATCACTATTTGAGGGAAAGCGTCCCGTACAGCGTCAGCAATTGGTTTATAAAGCACTTTGGGAAGGTGTGAAATTTATTTTTGGATGTGTACTACTTTGGTTTGTTGTATACTAACTAACTCTCCTCATCAAATCAATAATGATATTACAACAATAAACAATAGAATTACAAGGGGCAGTACATGCGGTAGATTCAATGGTATGCAAAACACCCGATGAATAAAGAAAGTATAGAAATAACAAATATATGGAAAGAAAGGTCTTAGATTATGAGGCTGGAGGAAGATGTAAATGAATCAACTAATTAAAGATTGATCAGAGTACTTGACTTCTCCTATTTAATACGTTCTACTGCATGTAATCGTGCCGTTCTTGACCGACCGTTCATTCTCACTTCCTCATATGTCGGTCGTAATCCCTCGTCTTTCGGTGTAATTAACTTATAGTTACCACTATTTACCAACATATCCATACCTTCTCTAACTACTAAATCTTCACCTGGATGGAATACAATAACAACTATTCTGCCACCAATTTGTAATATCGATTCTTCTGAATCTTCAAATTGCCGAAAGAATGATTTTATATGTTCCAATTCATTATTAACTTCAATACGTATAGCTTGGAAACATCTCATTACATGATTTGCATAACGTACTTTACGTTGTTGATATTGTGATAGTAGTTGCTTCTTCTTCTTAGGTCCTAACCATTTTGGTGAATTCCATATTGCACGATATGATTCAAACTTCTTCCTCTTCTTCTTATCAACTTGTTTCGTTGGTCTGGTTGTTGGGGTTTATATTGTATGATATCTCTTGTTAGTATCAATCTCAATCTCTGGTTCATCATCAATATCTTCATTTAGAGTAATACATTTGTCAACGGCCACTTCAATGATATACCGTAACTCTAATGTACTGTTTATACCTTGCTTTGCCCTTCTACCTTGTGATAACGACGTCCTCCACTCCACAATATCCTCTGCAATCTCATCAGCATACGGTTCATCAGCATACCTGGTAAATATGTTAGAAAGTTCAGACTGTGTATATTCATTAACTACATCACTAGCTTTGATATTTGTATTTGTAGATGATGTATCAAATCTCATATCTAATGGACTATCAAAGTTTTTAAATGTAAATCCTCTATTTGGATTTGATATTTGTATAGAGTTCATACCTAAGTCTATTAGTATACCGTCTACTACTTTTGATAATGATGATAGTTGTTGTTGTGGTATATCAGTAAAAGAACCATGATGGAAATCTACTCTTGATGATACATCATCTGTTGATGTTGATTGGATATGTTTCTTTGCATTGTATATCATTGATGCATCACGATCAATTCCTAGCACGTGTATATTGTTTTTTGATTGGAGTGCTGCCAATGTATGTCCGCCCATACCTACTGTGCCATCAATAAGATGTATCGGTCTATTAGTAGTATCGTCATTTGTATTGTTTGGTAGCCATAGATGCAGTACCTCCTTTAACATTACTGGGATATGAGTTGCAGATTTTGATGTTGATGTACTTTTCAATCGATAACTTGTGTTCAATAACTTCTTCTCTGCTCTGATAATGTCACTGCAGCGTGATACCATCAATCTACTACTAGCTGACAAATGGTACATTATATCCGACAACAATTGCAATCAGTATCGATAACTGTATCGGTATATTATGGATACTCCGTCTTTAGTATTAGTAACGCAAGATGTGTACTTTTTTGCAATATGTGTTACTAGAAAGATAATGAGATCGGTGTGACCTGATTATTGATGCTAGCGACAAAAGACCTGCATCAAAATCTGACACAGTGACTGCATCCACGGTATACGAACTGCATAGCGTTTCTAAAGCTATCTTTGCCCAATGTTGGCACAACAAATCAAACTCATAACTTTTGCAAAATAAGAGTTCATTGAGTTGAAAACTACTTAAGTCGTAGATGTATGAGCGAGATATTATTGCTATTGCACATGTGCTCTTTACATCAGCGTTTGATGCTCTTTTCAGTGGTGAAGGTCTTATGATATCAGTAAGCGATCTTACAAAAGTGCATATCTTGTGCACACTTTTTCTATTCTAATAGTGTTACTTCGGTTCTGCTAGGCAGAGGCAGAGCTTACGGGCACAGAAGTGTTAATAGTTCAATGTGATTGATACAAGTTGTTATAAGGTATTTCGATTCTTATGTTATGTATCCCTTGCCTACTCATACTCAAGAGTACATATTCCTGGGTGCATTGGCAACATGATCATTCTGTTTAATCCAATTCTCAACTACCTCGGCTAAGATCTGACTACCCCCACCACAAACAATCTTGACTGGAATTACAAATGGATATGTACCCTTCATAGCAGTTTCAATCCAGCCGGGTAGATGCTTGTCAAGTTTATATACTGCTTCCTCGGCTGTCAAGCCATGTAAATCAATCATAATATCGTCTTTCCTTCTACCACGGCTGGCTGACGAGGGCTTTATTGTTTTGTATAGGTTGGATACCTCGCCTACTTGTATAATGAACTGAGTTCTACCTGCCTTGCCTCCTAGTTGATCGTCAACAAGAGGATTGTCTACTACTTCCACAGATTTAGTCGACTTAGATGGTGAGGTTCTCTGCTTTGGCTTAGTCCGCTCCAAGTTCATGGCATTGAGTCGTTGTCGTATCTCTTTAAATGTAGGCTCAGCCTCGGCAAAGACACGATATAACGAGAACATCCACTGTTTCCTGTCCTTCTCTTCTTCATCCTCGGGTGGTGCTATTTGTACTGGTCTCTTCTTCTTACTCTTTTTGTGTTTCTTATTCTTCTTCTTTCCTTTGGGGGACTGCTGTTTTGGTTGTTCGTTTGCTGTTGTCTCAGTTTGTGTAGATTGCATGATTGTAATTTCTAAGACGCCATCTTCTTCTATACCTAAATCTAACGGTGTTTTCTTCCCAATACTGCTCAAGAATAGTGTTGTGCCATTGTGTTTGATCCGAAGTGATTTGATTGATACATTCGTCTCCGTGGCGTAATCTACGAGGAGCTCCTTTAGAGGGTCGTTACATTCCACTGCGTGTCTTCGTGTTTCAGTAACATTCATACGTTTAGTCCAAATGCATATGAAATCATCTGCATTCTCTGGTTTATTGGTTTGGAGATATTCTACCAAGAAGTGGGGGGAGGTTTCCAAGGCATCACGCACCTCCCGGAATATTGGCACCCTAATCAGGAACTCATCAATATCACCCCCGACACCAATAAAGAAGCGACAAATATTTGGTATACCAAAATGCTAAAGGAGACAACAAATGAGTTGTGAGTAATAAAAGATAATATAATGCAACAAAACACACGACTACTCACAGCTTTCACACTTTGAAGAAGTAATGCAAAATCAAAGAAATGATGACATGACTTGTCTTCTTTGGTTTTACCTATGAGATGTGAAAGTGCCACCTTCCATCTACGACCAAGCTCAAACTTACAATCATCATGATTCATTGGATCCATTCCATTTGAAAAGAAGCCATTGTGGAAGCTAGTAAATAAGTCATTCAAACTCGGTCTTGCCAATCTTTCCTCCATGATCATGAGGCGAATTGCCAACCTCTGGGACTTGATAACTCGATACGCAGATACACTACCTGTGCCGAGTATAGCTGGAGATGCCAATGTAAAGAATGTATCCCAATCTTTGGGAAAATTGAGATCACTCCTTCTCAACTCAAGTCCTTTACTATATACGGCTTGTGCATCATACACCCTCAAAGCGTTTGCTATATTTGCAAATGATTCTTCTACCCCAAAAACATCTACAGTATACCATCCTATATTTCGTGCCCATGAATCACTAGAATCTTTGTCACACACATGCTTGACTCCCTTCCAATCTTCGACACGTCTCTTAAGGAACTCGTCTTGGCACATGACTCCACCATCATTCACGTCTATTGTATCTCCTCTATCAAGTTTGATATTATAAACGAGACAAGGACCATATTCACCAACACCTTCTTGACTGAAAGATTCAACAACACCAGGTTCCCAGTTTGATTGGCAGTGTGCATAGATAGATTCACCCACTTTTAATATCGGTTTGTTTGTTATTGTATACATATGATTTTGGTATATACTCTTTTTAATCTCATTTGTATTTGTCTGAAGTTTGCTTAATATTCCAACTATACCATCTAATCCGTCTCCTTTTTTGCCAACTATACCATCTAATCCGACTCTTTTTTTTTTGAGGTGGGGGAACTCCTTGATCTTCCGTATGAACATGATTAATTCATCTATCTCTTGCTCTATTTTGAACAATTTGATGATGTCCATTTTTAACGACCTGAGAACTACCATCTTATCCCGACGCATAATTTGGTTCGCTAAGCACACCGCATCTGATGCATATTTATCCACTAATCCTGATAGATAACTCTGTAGGTCATATAATATCCCAATATTGGTATAAACACGTTGTAATCCTGACACCAAATCTTCCATTGTATATTGGTGTTCTTGTCCATTTTCAAATTCTACCGTCCACATAAAATCACGGCAGCTACGGATTCGACCGAAACCATCCTCTCTAGAGGCGATTGTTTGACCAATGAAATAATCTGATCCCATCGCTCCCACATACTCACCGATGCCCTCCATCAAATTGTTAATTTTCTCTTCAGTAGGATATACCACAGTAAAATAGATTAAGGCACCCGATGTTATCCCAAGCTGTGTTAATGTTTGGTCCTCGCTCACCATCAACAAAGTACCATTGAAATACCATCGGAAATATAGCAACTGACTAAGCACTGAATTCATATTCTTTCGTGCAGAGTACTCTTTCAATACTCGCCATACTTTAACATCGCTATGTGATGTTAGAGTAATGATTTCCCCATTTTCATCGACAAAGTTGATTGATATAATCGGAGGTACACCTCTGACATATATCTTATCACCATCTTTCATACCAAGACTGATCACTGGATAATCTGCTTTATTTGTAATATTTTCTCCGTTATAAATATATCTAAGTCTCCGTTGTAAATGTGTGTCAAAGCCAAAGATGTCGTAAAGTGGCATATTCAAGCCTATGATAACGGCACATTCTTCTTTCTTAGTCTTTTCATTTATCACTATTATACGAATTGTTTCTGCTGGACTATTCTCATGCACTACTTTCAACACAGAAACATCACTGCTGAGGCTACCGTCAGCAACAATAGACATATTTTTGTTATAAGTAAGTAAGAAGTAGAGTGACAAGTTGTTTGATCGTATCGGCGGATTACTACTACCGAATGATGAATATACTTTGATCAAAAACCTGATTCAATAATAACTGTATCGACAGCATAGGGGGTACTCCTCCCTTTGATACCAATTGTAGTATAAAGTAATATAAGGTGCACAAGATTATGTCTATGTGTGTACTTTTTTGCAATATCACTAAAGACGCTGGTGTGGCTTTTATATTGATGCTACCAACACGAGACCATCATTTCGAAAGACCATTAAACACTGATTTAATGTCTGTATCGTCGGTATACGAGCTGCTTTTGTTCTACCGCAATCGTCGCCTGCTTCTCTCTAGTATCTATCGTAGATAGTTGGCACAAAATAAACTCCAACTTTTGCAAAAGAGAGTTTTCATGGCTCATAACCTACTTATAGGACATTACACTTGTAAGACAAAGAAGTCGCTAGATGTAATATAAGGGATATATCTGCATCAACATGTTATTACTATGCAAGGAGCTCGATAGATCATTTGTTTGACGCTCTTTCCAGTGGTGAAGGTTTCATAATATCAGTTAGGCGATCTTACAAAAAAGTGCATATCTTGTGCATAAATTTCCAGTGTTGCGTTGGGTGACAGGAGTAGTATTACAGTGTAATAGTTCAATATGATTGAATCTGATGTTATAACTATACTCAAGTGTACATATTCTTCGGTGCATTGGCCACATTATCATTCTGTTTAATCCAATTCTCCACTACCTCGGCTAAGATCTGACTACCTCCACCACAAACAATCTTGACTGGAATTACAAATGGATATGTACCCTTCATAGCCGTCTCTATCCAGTCTGGTAGACTCTTATCAAGTCGATATACCGCCTCCTCAGCTGTTAGGCCATGTAAATCAATCATTACATCATCTTGCCTTCTACCTCGGCTGGCTGAGGAAGGCTTAGTTGTCTTGTACAGATTGGACACTTCTCCGACTTGAATGATAAACTATGTTTTACCTGCCTTTCCACCAAGTTGACCGTCAGCAAGAGGATTGTCTACTACTTTCACAGGTTTAGTTGCTTTAGATGGTGAGGTTCTCTGTTTTGGTTTGGTTCGCTCTAAGTTCATTGCATTTAGTCGCTGCCGCATCTCTTTGAACGCAGGCTCGGCCTCT
>Ga0214479_100655_pt1 | contig 18964 bp, 13 predicted proteins | sample M1_20Mar14CPVII9_5_FD_165054 | JGI IMG/M metagenome (GOLD analysis project Ga0214479, IMG submission 165054) | Marine eukaryotic communities from Monterey Bay, California, United States - M1_20Mar14CPVII9sort6BwellE14 | ecosystem: Environmental > Aquatic > Marine > Unclassified | place: USA...
TGATGATCTTCGCCGTGCTGCTGTATTGTTCATTCTACCTCCAGCATTATTATTATTATTGCTAACTGGATATGGATTATTTCTGTTTCTACGATTTTGCCGATCACCTTCTCCGCTTCTTACCCTTGTGCCTCTTCCTCCTCCACCGCGGCCAGCGCCATAACCTCTTTTATGTGCTTGAGGCTTACCCCTTCCACCTCGGCCACGCCCTCTCCCTCGGTTGCCTCTTTTATTTACCATTGTCTAACATAATAATATCATCAACAACATCAAACAACCAAACTTTAGTTTTCACGTTATGAGAACTGTTTTTTGGGGGAGGAGAAAAAGGATACCGAAACTCAAAGAGGTAAGCAGTGAAGAAGAGTACAGGGTAAGAAGCGGAGAAGGTGATCGGCAAAATCGTAGAAACAGAAATAATCCATATCCAGTTAGCAATAATAATAATAATGCTGGAGGTAGAATGAACAATACAGCAGCACGGCGAAGATCATCAGGACCGCGTAATAATAATGTAATGCAACCAATCCGTGTAAAGAATGGTGGAATTATGGTAAGTTTGTTTGGTAATAGACAAATTATATTTATATCTTATGTTCATGTTTTCTATGTATTGTGATATTATGATATTATACAATACAAATTATAAATCTTATGTTTTCTAATTTCAATTATTCTTACTCAATAATATTCAATTGAAATAACTCAATATCAAATATATAATTTCAATTACTCACATAAATACAGAGCGCTTGGAAGCAACCGCTTGGCGGATTGATACGATATTATGTACATACTAGAACACAAGATCCAAATTCACCAATTAGTCTTTCAGCTGCAGAGGAAGAAATTGATAGGTATTATTATCGCAATAATTGTTCAGTTGATGATACAAAGACATCAATTCTTGAGGCATTAGGTGTATCAAAAGATACAAATCAACAGGATTGGATTAGTATGGATATGGCTATTGAAAAGAATGGTAGTGAGCAGATGAATGATAATATTCCGACCTCAAATGAAAGCAACAATACAATTGATTCAAAAGGTATCAAATTGAGCAAGATTGTGCGTAGTGGTGAAGGTCCAGCACATTGTCACGAACAATGGACAACAGTGGTTGTTCCAGATTGGGCAATTGGACAAGCATTCTTCTTTCAAGTAACAAACAATTCTCCTTTGAACTTATCTTGTGAGCTATTTCTCGATGGAGAAAAGGTCTGCCGTAACGCACCACTCGAGCCAAACTCAACCCGAACAATCCGGCCGGATAATAACCGATATTATGAGAGGCACCAGTGGATATTAAATGCAGCAAAGAAAGTAAAGTTTACAACAGCAACAACAGCACCAAAACCACCACCAACGCCGAGATACAACGGTATACGCCCAAATTATGATGGGCAACGTATTAGTCAAGAGTCATATCTAGATCCCACGACCTTTGGTTGGACGTTCACTGGTAGTGTAGAAGAATCAAGGGTGGAATTCTATGAGAAGAGACTAAACATGGGTATTGTAAAGCTTGACTTTTATTATACAACTGGTACGATCAAGACGGTACTCTGCCATCCATCAAGTGGCAGGAATCAGCTTTTTAGAGCTCAAGTAACACCAGAGCAATATACTGCAATACTGACAAATCCACGGGCGCATACTGGTCAGGGATACAGAAGAAGAGAAGATCGTCCAACTGGTAACGATGCAGCAGCTAATCAAGATGATGATGATGGTGATGAGTTTGATCGGCAACCACAGCCTGCAGCCGCCAACGAGGAAGAAATGAGAGATGATGCTGATGACACTGCATCTGCTGGCTCTACATACTTTGCTAGAAACGATAATTATGATTTCAAAAAGCAAGGACATCGGAACAGAGTAAATCAAATGAACCAATTACAACAGAGTAGTGATTATGAGCAATGGAGAGATGCCAACAAGAAGGATTATGCAGTGGTGCATGCAAAATTTTATATATCAGTGCCAAAGAGAAGATACTATGCTCCACCACCCAACGCCGCGAGAGGAGGGAGGGGTGGAAACAATCACCAACGCAGAGGCAAGCCAAGAGAGAAGCTTTCACTGCCTGAACAATCCACTGTAATTGACGTGAAAGCAGCGGAAAGAGCAACTCTCGGCACTCGATACAAATCGATAGGACCTAGTGCTCAGAGCTTTTCACGAAGTAGAGTCAGAATGGAGAGAATCAATGGTCTAACAGATGACAAACATGCAAAAGGCGCGCCTTTATTTGAGTCAAAGCTATACTATCGTGCCGAAGATGTCATCAATGGAGTTAAAAATGATTCTGATGATGATATGAGTGATGGAGAAGAGCAGGAAACTGTCCAACCTCCATTACTGGCCGAGTACAAGGCTTCAAAGATTGAACAAGTCAAGCAATATCACACTGAGTTGAACATGTGTATAGAAGATCAAGACGACGCCGCGCAACTGTTACTCAATACCAAGAACAAGGTAAGCAGAAGTTATGAATGTGTAATCGTGTGGTTGTGGAAATTGTGCGTACTTATGATATGATTTTGCACTTTTACTAACAAATACTAACTCCCTCTCTTCTTTATATATTTGTGACCATTGTGCGGAATTAACTTCTGATTCCCCAAGATATCACTATCAGAAAGTATTGCAGATGTTGATGATAGTGTCAAAATGTTCTTTACCGACTTGACTAAAAGACAAATCAGTTAAACTACTGAGCAAGAAAACAAGGCTTACACACCGAACAATTTATCCACATCAACTAAGTCTAAACACTCCTAACACTCTACTTCACAAAGTCCTTTTGCAGACTCAACATGAAGTCTCTGCTGACGTAAAACTTCAATCAGTTTCATCTGTTTTTTCACAACAAGCAAGAGCTCCTCCCTTTGTTTTACAAGGGTTTTGATCTTCATGTCATGTTTATGCTTATCACCACCTCCTTCCTGCTTAGAGTGCTTTGACGCAACTAGCTGCTCTTGCAGCCTTTGTACTCTTAGCTCCCTCTTCTTTGAAGATTCAATCTCATCAGCAAGTTCTTTCTGGGTAGATGCAAGCTCAGCTTTGAGGTTGTTTACTTCATCACTGTGACCAACAGACACTTGCTGCTTCTGGTTAGCATCTTTTAGATGCTTGATTTGGGCCCGTTGCAATTGAAGTGTTTTGTTTTGAGATATCTCAAGATCTTGCTGTCTCTTCGTCAGTATATCTTGCAACTGCTTCTTATCCTCAATAGTTCGAGACAGCTGTTTTGTGAGAGCTTTTACTTTTGCTCTCTCAATCAGCAATGGCGTAGCCGTTGTCGAAGCTGTGAATACGGAATCATCGATCATAATTACTCGGTTATATTAAGGTGAAACAATGAAAGCTGTGTATAGGATTATGAGATATCAGCAATGTATTGTCTGCCGAGGTACGAAGGGATAAACTTGTCCGCCGTGTGATGAACGGTGTTGTGAGAGTAATCTGTGAACATCTTCATTATCTTTTTTTTCAAGAGCTATGTACCTATATCACAAATACAACCACACAGCGCATTGCTATCAGAAACATAGAAAACAACTGCATCACTGGCATTTATTTAGTTAGGCGTAGATAAAATGGAGGTCGCATTTGAGTACACGGTAAGCATCGGCTGATGACCTGTTAGTCGCATTGGTTTAACATATTATTCTCAACACCGACCTACGCATCTAATTAATTCGCTCTCATTCTTCCTTACTAATCATTTCCCCTTCACAACAGAAACGACGCTCAGAGTTTGGCAAGCATTGCAACTTCAGCAATGGAGAGACTGAAATATTAGAATCCATCCTTCCTTCAGATGCCTACGATGAACAATACGAGACGAAGAAACATACCGCGACAGGAGTCGACACCACTCCACACTACAGCGAGAGCGAAGTCAATACCGAGAGGGTAGTGTTAAAAAATACATCCATGCAACATGTTGAGGGTGGATGGCCCAAGGATGTAGACCCCACAGAACAAACAGATGTCAAGCGTTATCGCAAGAAGGTTGAGAAGGATGAGGAGTTTCAATTCGCAATGAAGACTCTTGTACCTCGAGTTCAACGTTGTATGAAACAGAACAACACTGTCAACATTTACGAGGAGTATTTCCAAGAAGATAATGACACTGATCATTGCTCTGAACCTCCATTTGCCAAGGGCTTGGCAGTCTTTCGTGATCCAAGCGACGTACTCACGAGGAGTGCCACGTCTGTCAATTGGCATCCCGAGGGATCAAACAATGGCAAACTTGCCGTGTCATATTCCGTCTTGAACTTTCAAGATGAACGGTTGAACAATCCCAATCTACCATCTTCAAGTTACATTTGGGACATTAAAAATTCTAACAAACCAATCGTTGAGTTGGTACCACCATCTCCACTAAGTTGTCTTCGTTACAACCCCAAGTCTTCAGATACACTTGTAGGAGGAAGTTTCAATGGAACAATCTCCTACTACGATCTACGCAAACAGCCTAATGGAACGAATGGAAAGGTTCAACCTGCCTTGTCCTCTGTAGTCGAGAAGAGTCATCATGATCCAGTTGCTGATATCTTCTGGGTATCATCAAAAACTGGTCATCAATGCGTGTCTGTTTCGACTGATGGACAAATGCTATGGTGGGATACACGAAAGTTGGAGGAGCCAATCGACTCGCTCATCCTTACCACTGATTCCAAAGGTGGTGGAATGACACTCGGAGGTTCAAGCTTGGAATACAATACCGAGGCTGGTCCGACAAAGTTCTTAGTCGGTACCGAGCAAGGCATTGTTCTGTCATTAAACACACGCAATAAAAAGACAAACAATGGTATCACCGTGTTTGATGCTGATTCAGGCAAACACAACGGACCCATTCCTTCTATTCAACGCAATCCTACTCATACAAAGTACTTCTTGACGGTAGGAGATTGGTCAGCACGTGTATGGACAGAGGATCTCAAGGTAAGAGAAGAATGTGTAATCGTGTGGATGTAGAAATTGTGTATATGATATGGTTTTGCACTTTAACTAACAAATACTACCCCTTGGATATGCCTGTGACCATTGTGTGGAATTAACTTCTGATTCCCCAAGACTCCAATCATTACAAGCAGGTACCACAACAGTTATTTGACTAGTGGATGCTGGTCACCAACACGAGCTGGTGTCTTTTACGTCACTCGATCTGATGGCGTTATGGATGTGTGGGACATCAGTCACAACCAAAATGAGGTTGCATACAGCCACAAGGTCAGTGATGCTGCCCTCTCATGCATCAGTGTTGAAGGAAACACTCAAGGAGGAGGCAAGTTGGTTGCAGTTGGAGATGCCAATGGTACTGTTAGCATGTTGGAAGTTTGTGATTCATTAGCACAGCCTCAACACAATGAGAAGTCAGCTGTTGGTGCATTACTCGAGCGTGAATCAAAGAAGAGTAAGAATGAAGAGGTTAGAGCTAGAGAATTGAAGAGAGCCAAGGCCCAAGAGGAAGAGCGTAGGAGGAAGGAGAAAGAGGAATCATCGGCTCAGAAAGTAAACACAGAAGTTGACGAGGAAATGCTTGAGCTGGAGAAACAGTTCTTTGCGGCCACCAGAACATGAGACGGGCGACAAAGAGAGCAGATTGTTGGCATCAGTATTGAGACTACGAGAGAATCAGAAGCAATATGAGTATATGAAGACGAAGCTGCTGATGAGACAAGATGAAGCTGAGACATAATGACAGATTGTTCATCATATATTCTAGGCCTAATTTTTATATGCCTAGCTATACTCTCCTCTCTCTTTTTCTTTTAACAACATACACATCACTTATTACACTTTAACACTCAGTCTCAACCTTCCCACTCTATTCTAATCATCTACAAGGAGATCCGCAAAGCTGTTTCGTTTCATCTGTAATCGGGCTTTGAGGTAAATCCATTCCTTGCAATCTCGACCCTGCGGTATTGGGTCGATTATTCTCCCTCGCTGAGTATCCATAGCCATAGCTTTGTCTACCATGCTTACTTTGAAGAGCCCTATGTGCAGCATCTCGAACAGGTGAACGACTGCCTCTCATTGGTGAATGAGAACCTGTCGATGGTCTTGTAATTCGTCTTGATGTAGTTGTGCTCATGGTAGACCTTCGAGCAGACTTCTCCTTGTCTTGTAATCGACCAATATACCGCTCTTGTCTAAGCACCTTGTCTTTGAGTTCTGTATTTTCCTTCTCCAAATGAGCACTCTGTCTCCGGGCGTCCTCAATCTTCAAAACACATGATTCAAGCTCCTGCTCTATAACCTTTCTTTGTTGTCTTTCATTTCGAATGGCATCGCAATAATGTGTGTCCTTATCCTGGACTTCGTTCTCGAGTCGCTGACCTTCATCACGGGCCTCAGCTAGCTGGAGTTTGTAACTTTGAACAGCCTCTTCAAGTACGGCTACTTTGGCATGTTCCCGTTCATAATCACTCTGATAGGCTGGAAGATGCGCGTTGCACGTTTATGAAGACAAGGAGAGGTAAACATAGCATATGTTAGTACATGTGGGTTGCAAGGGCAAGCAAATGAATGCAATGGTAGGGATAAATGAAGTAGCCAAATCACCAAGACTTCACATTGAACACACATATGTACATGATAAGACAATACAAACGCGGACTTTCCTGTAGTCTGTTGAACCATATCACGAAGTAGATTAGTTCTTTCACCCAGTGTTTTCTTCACCTTGGAAAGTTCACCGTCTTCAGTAGTAAGGCGCTCCTTAGACAAGGTTAGCTCAGCACGAACATCTTCCACAATATTTTGCAAAGCTGACATTTCTTGCTCATGTGTTGCATGTGTATTTTGCAACTCATCAACAATGTTGGCCATGGCATCCTTATTTTCACGTTTGGTATTCTCAAGAGTTTGCTTGACACGCATCAACTCATTCTTGGCCATCTTTACCTCCTCCTTTCGTTCTTTCGCATAGGCAGTGAGAGATTCAATCTTCTCCTGCTGACTTGCTACACGTTCCTTCTCCTGTTCACCACCATTCTTACAATTAGCAAGTTCCTTCTCTAAGTCATCTATCGCGTCCTCCAAATCACTCACAATATCCGCACCCCGTGTTTCAATAACGATAATCTGTGCCTTATGATCAGTTCGGAGTGATTCCATCTCATTCTTATAAGTACAAATATCAGTCTCATGTTTGGCACGCATTAATTCAATCTCTTCATCCTTGGCCAATAATCTCTCATTAACACTCTCCAATCCTTGTTCTAACAAACGTGTCTCCTTCTGATGCGCCGAGCCACTTTCCTTGAGTTGAATGTTCACATCCCTCAGTTGATTTCGGAGCTTATTACTTACAACTTTCTCTTCCTTGAGTTCACTCTCAATGTCAGTTACTTGTTGCAATTGTTGAGACATTGCCTCATCATGATTCTCAGCCTTTTTCTCCATCTCACTCTCAAGTGTGGATACCTTATCAGAATGATCTTGTTTCAATGAGGTATGTTCTGACTGTAATGCGGCATACTGGTTCTGGATACTATTCAACTTGTCATTCACATCAGCAAGCTGAACCTTGGTAGTGCTCAACTCCTCGGCTAATTCACCACTTTCCTTTTCAAGTAGATAATTAGTAGCCTTCAACTCCTCTTGTGCAATTTGATTATTAGAACTGAGAGTCTTCATCTCGTCTTGCAATTTAGATATGGTATCAAGTGATTCCTGATATTGCTTATCCACCGCAGTGTTATCACTCTTGACATCTTGAATTTTAGCTTCCATTTCAGATACAACTGTCTTATGACTTGATTGAAGCAGGTCGATATCTGATTTGAGTGTTTGAATGATTAGCGTCTTTTCATCAATCTGCAGCTGGAGGGTGTTTGCTAATTCAGCCTTTTCTTTCTGGTATGCCTCTATTGTATTTTGGTTCCGTGATGTAAACTCAGTACGTTGGGCCTCAAACTCATCTTGTAAAGTTTGGATAGCCTGCTCATGCTCAATCTTGGTAAGTTGCTTATCCTGAAGTAAGTTTGCAATCTCCCCATTCTTACCCTGTAATTCAGTTGATAGTTGACCTTCCCGTCCTTTACCTTTTGTTTGTTCACCTTCTAACTTTTGTTGTAATTCCTGAATCTGCCCTTCTAATTTCTGCTCCATCACTTTTTTCTCTTCCAATTCTTCATCCCTCTTTGCCACAATATTGGCAATTTTATCATATTCACCCTGTAACTTCTTTTTACTATCTTTTTCAGTCTCCACCATACCAATTAATTCTTCCAATTCGCCCTCCAACTCATTAACTTTACTTTGTCGGTCTGAACTTTCATTAACTACCGCCTCAATACGACGTTCCTGTTCACGTGTACGTTCAGCTAATGTTTCAACCTCCTTTTCTCTCATATTTAAATGTCGTTCTAACTGCTTACATTGTTTATCACATTCTTCTTTCGTACTTTCAATCTGATTAGTAGCATCAATACGTATATCATTAGCCGATTTTTTCAATGCCTTACGTTCTTTATCAATTTCAACAAATCCGGCGGCTAATTCATCACACTTTGATTGTAATAGATTAGTTTGGGATGTTTGTTCTTCTAATAGTTGTAATAATTCTGATTTAGATTCATCTGTACCGCTATTTAATACCTCGAGACGTGACCGCAAATCTGAATTTTCAAGTTTTAATTGTAATAATTCCTCCGTATTTGTGGTAGTAGCAGTGGATTTATTTACTATTATTTGATGTTGTGTACTTCCTAATGGCTGTTGTTGTTGCTTAGTGGGCGCAGTTGATGGCCGATTCTTCTTGGATGAGGATAGTAACTTCATATTATGGTAGTTTGTTGGTCGGTATGATAATTTATTTCGATGAAAGCAAGTTGGCGGTGTTGGTTTTATGTATTGGTAGGCTACCAATAAATAACCTCCAGAGCTAGCGAATATACCAAATTTTGTAGATTATATTATATCGATAAAGATGAGATATGATACGCTATTATATAGGCACTAAAGGTTGTTGTAGTCAACAAACGCCTTGCACCTACTTTTTCATATCGTACTTAATTCATAATTCACCAACTGAAAAAATGGAGTTTTCATGTCGAGGAAACTCTGTTTGGTAGAATTTTAATTGGGCAAGGCATATCATTCTATCTCATTCATTCTTTCCGCCTTTGTCGATAATTTATTGAGTACATATTTATTGATATTATGGTAAATGGTAGATATGGTGGGGTCTGATGGGTAGTGAGGCTTAGCGGCCGGCAGCACTGTCGAGCTGTTATACTTGCGTCACCAAGTATCTCGAGTTCTATACCATGTATGTTAAAGGCTTGGTATCTTTTGGGGCATACCTCATACCACCGATCGATTTACAAACATCATGACGGTCACAACTAAATAATTAGGAGGCCTATGTATGTATCAATTGCAATATTGCAATGGACTACCGGCCTACACTACTAACCAGGACGATTAGTTATAACAGTATGGCCAAACAATACTCTCGGCTATACACTGTAGCTATCATCGTACTTTATATCATATATCGTACCATATCTTCATCGGTTATTATCAAGTAAGTACTGATATCGATATCATTGGAGTTTGCATCAATGGTGTAAAGACGACATTTAAACCTCCATATCAATATACAAATAGAAAATTAACTGTAGAAACGATCGTAGAGGTTTATGCGCATACATTTCCTGGATACATTCAAGCAATACACAACACCACATCCTCATCCTCATGGATGGAAAACGTCATTAGTTACGATATTAGAGCTGGATTTGATAATAAGACGATATATAAAAGGATACATTCATCTTCTGTACGGCTCGGTGGTGTATATCTATTTGATCCAGAGGAAGAAGCTCTGTGGTATAGCTACCGAAAGCTTGTACCTGTCACCATAGTTCATCATACACATAGATCTGAATTATTGATAAGAACAGAAGATGATGAATTGATAAAGACGCCGGTTATACGACTTAGGAGATACATTATAACTGGTGACAAATGCAGTAGTATCAAAGAACAAGATGAGGGTATACCCTCCGAACTTTAGAATTGAACATACTATGAGGTGAAGAGGATAAGCTCGGGTATCTGTTGGTGTTGATAATTAGATACTCGCATATCTGATGTCAACACATGCAACGGCACAGTCCAGCTATTCTAAAACACGTCAAAAAGGTAGTAGGAAAGAGATAGTTAGTAGGTTAATAAACAAGAGTAGAAGCATATGAATAGACAACAGGAGTAGAAGAATTAGGAAGTCGAGGGATAGGAAAGTTAGAGCAAACGAAACTAGACCTCAAAGAGATATTAGTAGAGCTGAAGAGGAACTAGTTAGATAAATAGATAAACTTGTAGAAGTAGAGAATATAGGAAAAGTGTTCGATTTGTAAACATTTTACTTATACTTAAACATGTATGTGCATGTATGTGTAGTAGATACAGAACAAAATTGTAGACTTGTTACTCAAAACTGGAACACGGCCCAACGGCCAAGTTCCTAGACCGACAAGACATCTCTCCCGTACAAAATCGACAACGAAAAGGAGGATGGGTCAGTCATCAAGTCCTCTATCAAAATTTAAGTCTCCAAAGAGGCTAGTCCTCTATTTGGAAAGGCCACTTGCCGCAAGGAACTCTTCATCTGGTTGTCCGTCACTCTCGACATCAACGTCCTTGGCGGCATCGACGTCTGGCTCCGGCACTACTAGGGTGGCAGCTTTAAAAAAAGTAATAGATTATTATTAAACTTACTTTACACTTATCTTCCTACTTCAGGTCTTCAGACCTGGTAGCATCGCCAAGTGGCCTCTTCTTTGAAGGAGGAGGTTTCAAATTCGAGTGCTTGGGTCGATTCTCCCATTTGTCAGGACAAATTGCATTATCCAACATATTTCCTAGTTGCTGAACAAGAATTGAAGGTGGAATCTTTGCAATGTCGAAGAGGATCCTTTCTTGAAGCATCCGATCAATCTCGGCAAGGCGCCTAGGTCCATTTCCTGCAAAGACAATGTCTTGTTGATTAGCATTACGCCAGGCAAGAATCTCTACATGTTCAGCATCATCCATCGTCATGGGCTTGAAGACGCCTGAGGGATGGAGGTTGTTGAGGCGGTGATACTCGGCTGGATAAACACCCATCCAACAAGTTTGATACCGGAGGTGGAGGTAGTCTCCTAATGATCGACTACCGAAACGGATATTGCCAACATTCCAGTCCTTTGAGAGTTGATGAGCAATCTTGAGGCCGCCATGATCCATGTCACTGAAAGTGAAGATTGGAATCTTATCTTGTGGATCTCTTGCCTTGATTGCATGGATGAACATCACCGTGAAGCGATTCATAGCTCCTCCTGTTAACACAGTGAAACACTTGTATTCATGACTAAGTGGATGTCTTATCATTTCAAAGACACCTGTAGATGTAGTGATATCGATGAGTTGATATATGAATATAGACACATCTTGAGGCACATATGTATATCAAACTTACTCTCTTTCTCGACCAATACAATGCACTTGACTTGATCAAAGTTTGTGAACACTCGTTGGGTTACAATTCTGTTATACTCAAAATGCCATTCGGCATTAATAACATACCCCTTTTCATCACCAAATGGCATGTGATCGACATGAGCTACATGACTCGGTGTATTGATTAGTTCTGGCCTTACAATAGTCACTCCCGATGGTCCATAGAATGTAGACTTGGTGGATGATCGGTAGATTGGTGGAGTTTGTACACACAAGAGATTGCTTAAAAGGGCAATATCTGCTTCAGCTTGTTTTTGGTTGAGATACAGTCCACGATCAGGAGGAGTTGCCAAGGCAGTTGCAGGTAATGCTATATTGGTAGACACCTTGCGCTTCTCCCAGTAGAAGAATCCTCTCTTGGTAGTATCCTTCAACTTCAGCCATGGCCAATTTATGGATAGAATGTTAGCTCTCAATGCAATAGCGGATTGCAATGCACGGTATGTATCTACTCTAACCATGGAGATATCATTGACATCTTCTGTTGGGCTTGGGCAGTTGATATGGACAACACACATCATTCCAGGATGTCCTGGACTACATCCTACTCCTCCAGGATTTAGTGCAGTGTTAAGATTTCTGAATTTCTTAATGCAACTAGTCATCTTGGCTGGATCAAGCACAGCTCCGTCGGACCTCTGGATTGGGAGGGGATCTTCATAGACACACTTCTTCAGTTTCTTGACCTTATCCTGATCTAGATCAAGTGGGAGTTTATCGAAGAGTACAGATTTCTTGTCATCAGGGAAACTTTCAAAACGATCGTCGGCGGTATCAATATCGATATCATCGTCTAATTCTTCTTCTTCTCCGTCATCATCACTAGCGGGCTCAATGTCACTATCCTCCTCACTTTCTTCCTCCTCCCCACTCTCTTCTTGATTATCAGAGTTGTCATCTTGACAATCATCCAAAGGACCGGGTGTAGGTGACAAGCCATCAGATGTTGATGGCAATGGTGGCAGAGATTCACTGTTGGTTGATGGTGCTGAAGCGGATGGTGTTGTAGGTGACGATAATGTTTTGCCAACACAGGCAAGTAATACTAGAACCAGGTATGCACCGACGAGATACAAAACACTCTTATTGATGGATGAGCCTCCACGATGATTCTGTTTTAAGCATCGTCCTTGATTACTACGACGATGGAGATGGCTTCGGGACATGATGAGTTGTTCTTTTGCAATTGCAATTGCAATTGCAATTGAGGATTGTATATAGAATATGCACTATTTGTAGCTGAGGTTTGATGTTATCACTTTAGTAATAGCAGGAGAATAGTAGTGTTTATGTTCAACTCCGCGGTGATATATAAGCGAACAGATGCACAGATGCACATCATGACACCGATGACACAATCATTTTATCTTGTAAATAAGACATGAGTACCGTAAGGTATCTTTTTAATTTTTCCTTTTTCACCCCATTATGATTCGAGTTATGAATGAACGTATAGCAACTTCTACTAAACGATAAACCATGTCAACCCCAATGGAGATATCAACGGATAATAAATCAAATGCCGAACACCTCGATGCAGACCCAGACCTCAATGCTGTATGGGATGCAACTGCTGAGGCAGAGGCTTTGAGTAAAAATACCAATGACAACCAAAATAATAATCCAACATCCGATAATTTGCAAATCAACAATGAGACCTCCCGTAATTCCTCCCGTGATGATGAGTACCGTGCTGCAAACAATTCTCCATCATCTCCTAAACGTGCAAAAACAGCAACATCGGCTGATACAGCAGATACATCAATCGAATGTGATAGTACAACAAAAGAAAATTATTGCAATCAATCATCACCTATTCAACAAATCGTCTCCCATCGTACCATCCCACAACAACCTTCATCTATTCAAAATAATGATGGTAATCCACCTGGAATTATCGTTAGTGCATCACATACTATTACATCACAACAGCAAGATAGTTATTCACTAATTGCTGAATCATCACAACATGGTCCGGATGATAGTTCAAACCGTCGTAATTCATTCAGCCAATCTAGATTTATGAGTTCTGCCTACTTGACACATCGTACAACCCACGAGGCAGAGACAATGATAGAATTGAGTAAACGACTTCCAACACAAAAAGAGTATAAGGTAGGTAAAGAATGGTTTCCAAATCAACTCGGAATTGCCGTACTTTACAATAAGGAATCAGGTGCTACGTTTGTATACGCTGACCAAACAGGGACGTGGTATGATAGCGCTCAAGCAGCTTGTATTGCGGCAAGTATACCATTGAGTGCAATCAAATCCGAATACTTCTCCCAACAGTTGGATTTGTATATTACACTTGCAAATGAAGATAGGAAATTACAATTCACACCTCCTATTCCATTCATGGAGCACGCCCAGGGTGAGCAGTTCCTCACAGCAACACTACTTACTATTGGAATTAGGTCGTTTGATACGAATATTGGTAGCAGTGGTTACAGTAACATTCGTTCTGTTACTGTTACAAATGTTGATGGCCGAAAGTCTAACCACTTGGTGACTATTACCTCTAAGAAGCAGTGCAGTCTAGTAGTCAAAAACAACGGAAAGAGTTGTATTCACACTATCAACTGCAATGGTGTTGATAAATACACGTTAAGTGAACACTTGGAATTATACTCCAAGGAAGAAGGTAGAAATGTCACCCTTTACCGAGCACCGTTAAATAGTACTCATCACGAATCTCAAGCTCAACGCCAATTGGATCAATACAATGCAATGGATTGGCTTCGTTCAGGTATTATGAATCGGGCAGGCTTGTCAGTTTTTGAACTTGATAGCATTGAAGGATTACGCATTACATTGCTCACGAAGCGCAGGCCAGCAGCAAGTACTCCAATTCCAGCGTGTGTTACTAGTAGCACCTTGCGTTACCGTACTATCAAACGATCAATAGATTCAGAAGACTTAGGTCCATGCCGTGGACCAGAGGTAAACAGAGTGCTTGATGTGATTGCTCAACAGGTCAAGACAGAGGTAGCTTCACTCAACATTACCGATGCAACTCGAGCCAGCATAGCAGACTATGAAGGATCTGGACGTGAGAGTGTCGATGCAGCTCGAGCAAAAAAGTTAGCTAAATCTGGCGACTTGAAACAATACTTCGATAAGTCTGACGGTAGGACAAAGAAACATACAAAGTATACATGTAAATATTGCAAGTTGTATTGGCAAAACGTCATAAAGTTCGATACCATCTTTGCAAGGCGACACTTGACTGGACTTGACTATGAATCTGGTACGAACATGGGCACTGCCAGAAACCCTTATCAATGTACATTTATACCTGACGATGTAAGGAAGGCTATCCCCCGAAAGGGAAGCTAATGAGGGTACAATATATCTACCTTTACGACAATACGCTCAAATGATATCTTTTGGATTGGATCCTAATGATACATACTAATCGAAATATGTGAAGCAACAATAATTTGTTTGGATACCACGACTATTGCGGTATCCTTGGGCTCAAGCTTGTGGGCTCAACCCTTGCCAGTAGATGATCTCTCGTAGAGATCATAACTTGTAAACATTGTGTTGTGAACAACGTTATCCAGTATACCTATATAATTAGCTACTATATAGATCAGTATACTGCGCCGTGAAACAAATTCTAGTGCATTATAATTGTTCTAAACATTACTTTACATTATATACATCAAAAAGTCAATGAAAATTGAACATCCCAAAAAGTGTGTAGACTTAAGTCTAAAAAATGGTACCGAAGATCACAAACATATGTTTCATTGCATGTGTCTTATCAAAAATGAGACCAGGGTGCGGACTGAGTAGTGATCAGGCTGCTACGAGGCTAGCTTGAGCATGCTCTCGTCCTATCGAGATAGAATATGCAAAAATGTACTTAAGAAGATGAATATCATGGCAAGTCTATGCCTTGACCTCTTCGTCATCCTACTTGGAAAGACCACTTGCCTTGAGGAACTCCTCATCTGGGCTCTCGTCCTCGACCTCTTCGGCGGCCTCAGCGTCTTTCTCGGGCACTACAAGTGTTTGTGGAGCAGCTCCTCCCATCTTCTTCCAGGCAGCAATTGCTTCTTCAGAATCTTGTCCTGTAACAAGACCGGCATGACCCTTGATGCAGACGAAGAGAGATAGGAATCCAGAGGCAATGATACATGATCCCATCAAGACGAAAGCTTGCTTGGTCTCTAGTTGTCTGAAACCTAAGCCAAAGCCTACAGCTCCAGTGTTACCTCCAGCTCCGACAATACCGGCGATACTTCCGGTAACAGGGGGATTGACATAAGGTACAATACCGTAGGATGATCCCTCGGCGGCTTGTACGAACGAGGAGAAGATAACCATGATGAAGATGGCAAGTCCAAGACTGGTGGTATTGGCAAAGATGAGAACCATGATACCCTCGATGATCAAACAGATTGTTTGCCACCAAAGTCTTCCTCTCATTCCCATACGGGCATTGGCCTTGTCTGAAACGAATCCACCAACTCCACGAGCGAATAGATTCATCCAGCCGAAGATGGAGGCAATGGCAGCAGCAGACTCAGTAGTAAGTTCGAATGTACTCTTGAAGTAGGAGGCGGCAGCGTTGTTCATGGTTAGTTCAACACCGAAGCAACAGGCGTACTGGACGAAAAGGAGCCATGTGTTAAAGTTCATGGCACCAGATCGGAAGGATGCAGCAGCAGAGACCTCAGGCATGGTTCCATTCTTCTTCATTTCCTTGTAGTTACCCTTGGGTGCATCATCGGAGATCTTCAAGATGATGAAACCGGTTAACATACCAACAACTGCGGGGACGATACAGACAGTACGCCATGCCTTCTCGGCGGACATACCAAGCTTGAATAGAGGGAAGAGAACACTGCCCATAACAAGCTGTGTTACACCGCCACCCAGGTTACCCCAACCACCGACGAGTGCATTGGCTGTCCCAACAACTTCCTTGGTAAACATACGGGATGTCCAGAACTGACACATGACGAAGGTGGATCCACCGAATCCAATGAAGAAACGAAGTACTCTAGTGTTATGGGGGAATAGTAGTAGAGATATTTATATGAACATATGATGTGAGCAATATGTGTTTTCATAAACGAATACTGAGACAAGAGAGTATAAGCACAAGATGAAACAGATAGATACTTACGAAAGAGATGCTGATGAATTGACCAAACCAGTTAAGGCACATGGGATGGATGCAAACATAAGGATGATACCCATGGGAATACGGGCACCATACTTATCACACAGAGGACCATTGACGAATCGTAGGAAGATAGTTCCGGCAACTGAACAGATGTTAGATGTCCATACTTGCTGCTTGGTAAGGCCGAGTGTTTCCTTAACTTCGGGTAGGAGTGGAGCAATTGCAAACCAAATGAAGAATGCAATAAAGAAACAGAACCACGAACAATGGAATGCTCTCATATGAGGACGTTTGAAAGAAAGGAGTTTAATTTCGGTTGCCTTGTCATCTTGATTAGGATCAACGTTGACGAAGTACTCGGAGTACTTCTTGTTTTCTACGGGCTATAATATATGATAAAGAGTGATGCAATTGTTCTGTGAGATATCATATCATATGATTGCAGCAAAAGAATTAAATACACAAGAATATCATAGCATATGATGATTGCAATGTTCTGTGATATATTACATCATGGTGATTGCAAAAGAAATAAATGCACAAGATATGAACAAAACGATGTTACTTACCGCGCCGGATTGAACTTCACTCATGATTGTTGATTGATGCTATTATATTGTATGGAAAGCAATGAATTTGATGTTGCTACTATCAGAGTTGAAAAATTATGGCAACATTGTCGTCAGTACACATCATTGTCATTTTTCATGAGAGTTTGATGCTCGAAGATGATTTTGTTTGCAAAAAGATACCTTCTGAACGATGATGCGGTATCCGATACAATTGGATATATATGGAGATTATATGCTCATTTATTATGCATAAGTGGCCATTCTTAGTGAGGTACACATGTCGCAGTCACTTCTTCTGCTTGATTTGGTAGCAAAATCAAATGGGAAAGTAAGTATCTTTGAGTTGGGTTGAGAAAGATCGATGAGATGATGAGCCACGTAATAATGTTAGGTTTGGAAGTTAAGGGCTGACGATAGTTTGATTCTAGCAGCAGAGGCAAGAAGTGAATTGACGTCGATGTCTATGTGTTTGTCTTGATATGGAGAGGTAGTAGGAGGGATAGTAGTAGTATATATTCTCATACTACCAATCAATGCTATATGTGTGGGGGGAGGAGACAAATGACAATTGATTGATAATCATGCTTCCGCTATGGTTAATAGTACCTTTGTTTGGAGAGGTAGTTATGGTTTCCTACCACTTATGGATATATCTTCTCCCTAGACTTGACCACTTTTTCTAGATGAATAAAGATGAACATGGATATGCAACTAGATACTTGCAACAATATACGATCCGGGGGAGAGGAAAGCGTAGGCAAGTTTCAGTAGTAACACTTTGTATCTGAGAGGAGTTACAATGATTTATACCAACAATGGATAGCTAGTTGCTGAGGTCTAGCAGAGGTCAAGGATACTTCCAAGATACTCGTCACTCTCCACCTTTATTTTGAATACAAGTGAGGAGTTGTTCTTCAATCAATCAAATGTAATGTAATGAATGAGAACCAGCAGGTGAGAATGGAGTATCAGTATGCGGAGCCGGGAAATGTGGGACAGGATATAACCTGATAAAGACCGAAGGATGTCATATCAAAGATACCCGATTGCAAAATAAAGCAAGAACTATATATAAACATCAGAATAAAACAAATATGGCTAGACCAATGTCCTCTCTACGATACAAAGTTATATGAGTACTCTTGCTTGTAGTAAAATAAGAAGCTAAGTTCTCTACAGACTAAATAACCCTTCTTCTAATCATAACCCCCTTCTATTTTAACCCCCCAATTATAATCTATCACGACTTTCCATTCAATCCAAATCCGAGTCCAATGGCTTCAATATCGACTTCATCATTAGTGCTGCGGCCTCCAAACATATTCATATCTAGACTATCAAGCATTCCAGGTAGTAAATTATTAATATCCTGTTCTTCGCCTACATCCTCCTCGCCAACAAGGTCAAAGAGACGACCACGATGTCCTCTTGCAGCTACTGCAGCACGGTTTCCTCCGCCACTGCCTCCTCCTTCCCAGGGGTTAGAGGACACAGACGCTTCTTGAGGCGTACTAACGAACTGAGGTTGAGACTTCGGAGAGAAAGATGCATTAGTTTCAATCTGCATCTGAGGTCCTCCTCCTTGCATTGCAGGGAAGGAGGTCGAAATCACGGGAGCAACGTTTCCCATTCCAATGTCAGATCTCATAGAGCGTCTAATGATATCCATGGCTGCAGGGTGGGCTGGAAAACGAAGCTTCCCAGCTTCACTCTGTAT
>Ga0214479_100658_pt1 | contig 18951 bp, 18 predicted proteins | sample M1_20Mar14CPVII9_5_FD_165054 | JGI IMG/M metagenome (GOLD analysis project Ga0214479, IMG submission 165054) | Marine eukaryotic communities from Monterey Bay, California, United States - M1_20Mar14CPVII9sort6BwellE14 | ecosystem: Environmental > Aquatic > Marine > Unclassified | place: USA...
CATTAAATGTCTGCGAAGTTCTGCGATGACATCGGGGGCTAGGTCGTTTGCGTTTGCTGGATCCGTTGACTCAGGTTTCGAACCGTCTCGAATTTGAAAAAGCGATGGAGGAATTCGTGAGGTCGCGACATGCATCGGGACTGAAATGCAGCTTGATCGTAACCGACATCGATTTCTTCAAAAAAATCAACGACAATTTCAACCACCATATCGGTGACCTTGCTCTCGTTGCCTTTGCAGACTTATTGCGGAAATTTGTCCGCACCGAAGACGTAGTAGCTCGATACGGAGGCGAAGAATTTGTAATTATTTGTGCGGACTGTGATCTGGAAGCAGCGTCTCAACGAGCCGAAGAAATCCGCATCGAGTTGACCGAAAGCCCGCAACCCATGCTCGGTGGCAAGTGCATCACCGCCAGTTTCGGCGTCGCAGAGGTTGAAGACAACGACACCGCGACTGACCTATTTGTGCGAGCCGACACTGCCCTGCTCGAAGCAAAAGAAATGGGACGCAACCGAGTCGTCGCGGCCCAGGCTTCCATCATACCTGGCAGGCCAGATATGAAAAAAGTCGATAGCGGAACTGGAAGCATGTCCTGGCGGAAAATTATTAACGGCACACTCATCTGTGAAGAATACACAACCGCGACGCCTCTTTCGCTGATCATCGAAAAACTCCGCGGTTACATTATCGAGACGGAAACTGAAATCCGCTCGGTTGAATCAGATTTTGCCTCGCTGAACGTCGAACGCTTTGACCCTCAAAAACGGGGAAGAAAGGGACGCTTTGTCCTCGAAATCGAATTTAATGAAAAAATCATCCACCTCGACAAAGAAACAAAACGACGCGAAACGCAGACACTGATCCGAGTCAACATTCGCGAACAAAAGAAGGGATGGTTCTCAGCAAACGCAAACGACCTAGCCCCCGATGTCATCGCAGAACTTCGCAGACATTTAATGATCACCGAAGTCGATTTGACCCTTAAGCCAAAACCCGTTGGCATCTCCGAAGAACGGCGCTAATTCCCAAACACCCCCATTGGGACGGCGCCCCTTCTTTCAATGGCCTAACCATTGAATCCGCGAGCCTTGCCGGTCAATCACAGGTAAATAATCGAGCCGTTAGTGACCAGTGTGTCGGTGATAACCCGCCCTCGCCCCGAACATCAAAACTCTTTCTCGCCCACGCGTTATCCGTCAAAATCAAGTGCGGTTATCACGCCGCTGGGATTTGGCTGGTTTTTTACAAACAACCGTCCCGGAAGACCTAGACCCCAGTGTATTCCCAGTGATCCGCGACTGAGTTGCACCGGCGGCCAGTGTATTGTCAATCTAGAGAGCATTGGCTATTCTGTCCAAACGCGAGACTAACAAAAACATTTGACGTTCAAATATTTGCACAGAGGAAAACATGGCTTACTCACTCCCGGAATTACCATACGCATACGATGCTTTGGAACCACACATTGACGCAAGAACAATGGAGATCCATCACGGCAAACATCACAACGGTTACGTCACAAAAGTGAACGCAGCGCTCGAGGGTTGTGATCTGGGCGAAAAATCTATCGAAGATTTGATCGCTGACCTCAACAGTGTTCCCGAAGCGACACGCGGTGCCGTTCGAAATAACGGCGGCGGCCATGCTAACCACTCCCTTTTTTGGTCAGTCATGAGCGCTGATGGTGGTGGAGAGCCGACGGGCGAATTGGCAGACGCAATTAACGCTGAGTTTGGAAGCTTTGACGGCTTCAAGGAAAAATTCGCTGCCGCAGCGGGAACTCGGTTTGGAAGCGGTTGGGCTTGGCTTAGCGTTGACAACGGAAAACTCGTTGTCGAGAGTACACCCAACCAAGACAATCCATTAATGGAAGGGCGAACGCCTATTCTCGGCCTCGACGTCTGGGAGCACGCGTATTACCTCAACTATCAAAACCGACGGCCCGACTACGTTGGTGCGTTTTTTAACGTCATCGATTGGAACGCTGTCGCAGCAAGATACGCGGCTGCAAAATAACCTCACGGTTCAGCCAGGCATTTGAGTGCCATTGATTAAGTAAAAAGGGCCTGCAATTGCACGGCCCTTTTTTTCATGCTAGCAATCAACGGCCGTCACTCGTGCTGAATTTTCCCGACCTTAAACCACCTGCGACGCTTCCCGCCATTTGAACTGCGTCGACATTGACGGAAATTGTCACCCTCTCTAAGATTCGCCACGCAAAAACCCGTTTTGCAAGTTTCTGAACGAGTAATTTTGAGTTGAGTGATATGAATCCCTTTCAAACTACAAAATCTAATTTGCTGATGTGCTGCATCATTGCTGGCACGTTGTCAATTTCAACAGGCTGCAAACTTGGATTCCCTTCCAACAAGACGTCTTTGACCCAACCTCAATCAAGAAACTTCAAGTTCTGGGAAACTGAAGATAAACTTAGCGCCAGTGAAGACTCGAAAACACCACCGCCACCGGCACGCCATTTTTCGCCCAGTCCCCTCGACCCAACGCAAGAGGACATCGTGATGGATCTGAAATCGCCACCCGCGGGATTAGGACAACCGATGGGTAACATCAATGATTTGCGCCGAGAAGTCACTGAGGTCTCAGAAAATACCGCCAACCCAATCCGCAAGCCCTATCAACTGACTGGTTCATCAAACGCTACACCAACCAGTCCGAACGAATCACTGGACAGCTTCGCTGGCAGAGATTTACCCCAAGTTAAGACCGACGGGTTTGCGGGGCAATTTAAAAACAATAACGACTTTGCTTCGAGTCAAAACTCATCCAAAAACAGACTACAGCCGAACTCTGGATTTAAGGCTCCCACACCCAAAGCACCAGTAGCAAATCAAAACATGCTTCCCTTTGGAGGCTCACTCAGCCAGAACCCTGCCTTTCAATTTAACGGCGGCAAAAGCAAAACTACGCAACCTGGGATAGAATCTAGTTCAACCCCGGCAACTCAACCCCTGGCAACTCAAAAAAAATCTGAGTTATTAATAGCCCAGGAACAATTGAGAGCTCTCCAAAACAAAAACCTCATTCGCAATCCAAATCAACAAAAACTATCTCAAGACTCGTCCACGAATCTAGGAATTAAAAACCCGAGCCAATCGTTCGTGAAGCCGAACAGTCCAAAATTGACGCCCAATTTAAACTATCCTTCCACTGACTTTGATTCATTTGCCCAAAAACCAGTTCAGCAGAAATCGCAGGGTTTATCACTTCCCCCCAACACCCTCGACAAATCACTGGGATCCAATGGCAAATCGTCTCCGCCTCAAGCATTTAAACTCCCTAAAGCGCAGCAAATCCCACCATCCATCGACAGCTTCGAAAGTAAATCAGCAGTTCGAAACACGAGTAACGAAGTTGACCTTCCACCCTCGATTCTATCTGGCAACAGCTCGTATGCTCCGGGGAGCACAAAAAAGCTACTACCCAAGTAAGATTAGGTATCTTATCGAAAACCGCAGATTGTCAAACTCATTTGATTTCGCCCTTGGGTAGCATGACCACCTTCGATGAAGAAAAAATTCGCAACGGGGTTCCTGACGCACACATCGAAGTTCATTCTCGAATCGACTCTACCAACGAACGAGCAATTGAGCTGATACGTCAGTCGAATCTCAATTCACCAGCGGTAATTATTGCAGAGTCCCAAACGAGGGGACGTGGCCAGCGCAGTCGAAAATGGTGGTCCGGCACTGGAAGTTTAACGTTCTCGTATGTTACTTTCCTTGAAAAAGATGAAACAGAAAGCCGCCCTTCAACACCGTCAGGTCTGATCTCACTGGCCTCCGCACTGGCGGTCTCTGACGCTTTCAAGTCGATCAATCCGACTTTAAACTTTGAGATCAAATGGCCTAATGACGTGATGTTAAACCAAAGAAAAATTGCTGGCATTTTGGTCGAATCGGTTTCCACTGATCGGAACCTATTTTCAGTTATTGGGATCGGTGCAAATATCAACAATGCCAACATGCCAACACTGCAGGACATGGACGACCAGCGGGAATCCCCCGAAACAACGACAGCCACTAGTCTTGCTCAAGTATCTGGACGCGCTAACTCTCTCTCAGACACGCTCATCGCAATCCTCATCGAACTAGAAAAACAAATCTCAATCGTCAATAAAGCCCCACTTGAAATAGTCGATCGATTCAACCAAGTACTATTGTGGCGGGAACAAGCGGTTTTCATCAGCTCTCCATCAGGGGCGACGCTGGAAGGAATCTGCCAGGGAATCACTCCGGATGGAGGATTGAGAATTAAAACAAAAAATCAAATTGAGGTCATCTACAGTGGATCCCTCCAAAAAGCAGATTCCACGGCCTAAAAACACCTCACCGGGAATGCGATTGCGTTTATTCCCACATTCAACAATTTTTATTTAGTTGCCGACACTGGAATATTTTTCAGTCCGGTGTCAAAATAGATCTCTGACCTCGAAGCCATATCGAGAGACGTGCTTGCGGTCGTACTAAATCACATCAGTCGACGAACTGACATGGTTGCCATTGATCCATTCATTGAACACTGAAATTATATCGCAGGAATAACAACCATGCCGCTTTTTGAAGTTGAAACAGACGCACACATCATCATCACTTGGGCGGACGATGAGGGAGCTGCAACCACGGTAGCCGCTGATTGTTACCCTGGAGAAAACATCGTCCGGCTGACCAAACGGCCACGAAACAGCTGGGTCATCTCAAAAGGCGTGCTTGGCATTACCGCCGAATCCGACCCTTGCGGCATTGCCCGCGATTGCCTTGCCAAAGCGGCTGGAGATAAAGTGCACGCGATTCGGTTGTACATGCAAGAAACTGGAACGGACCTCGAGCAAGCTCGAATTTCTATTGAATCAAACATGGTTATGGGTTGGTAGCCAAATTGCTCGGCGGCACTTGGCTCTTTCTCCAACCCAACTGGGCGATTCAATCATCGGACGATTTAGAGAATAAAAACGCACCGTCGATTCGCAGCACCATTTGGCATCACGTCTGACAAAAATATTTTCATTTGCTGATTTGCCTTGCCCGGTAATCTCACGCCGAGATTCCTTGCAGCAATTGGGCATTTCCACGAAAGCCGTCTATAAACGATTTCCTATCCTGAAATCTCAACTCTAGTTTCAGCCATGACGAGCCTGATTTCATTAAAACAAATCACCAAGTCCTTCAAATCAATGCGTGCCCTCGATGGCATTGATCTCGAAGTTCGAGCAGGTATCACTGGACTGCTTGGGCCCAACGGAGCGGGCAAATCGACGCTCATAAAGCTGCTGCTTGGGTTAGTCCAACCAACCAGTGGTACGGCATCCTTTCTCGGTTTCGACGTGCGAAAACAAGGACGCCAAATCCGCAGTAGGATCGGATACATGCCCGAAGACGACTGTTACATTTCCGGGCTCTCCGGCGTCAACGCCGTCCAATTTTCCGGTTGCCTATCTGGCATCCCCAAAACCGAAGCACTCCGTCGCGCTCACGAAATCCTAGACTTTTGTGACATGAAGCAGGAACGCTACCGAATGGTCGACACCTATTCCACCGGAATGCGTCAAAAAATCAAATTTGCCTCTGCGATCGTGCACGATCCCGAATTCCTGATTCTCGATGAACCAACCTCTGGCCTAGATCCCGAAGAGCGTGAAACTCTCTTAAAAAGAATTAATTTACTGGCTTCTCAAATGGGAAAGTCCGTATTGATTTCTACTCACATCCTGCCAGATGTTCAAGCAATCTGTGACGACGTTGTGATTCTGGCCCACGGCAAGGTCAGGCTCTGCGAACCATTAGTAAATCTTAATCGCACAACAGCCCCCTCGTTTTGCATTCGAGCCCTTGAGAACATTGATCAACTTGCAATGGCGTTGGAAAAAGACAATGTCGAAGTGATTAAAAATCCTGATGGGACTTTAACCGTCGCCAGCCAATCATCAGAATTGCCGGAAATCATCTGGAACGCAGCCTTCCAGTCAGGGGTCAGCATTCAATCACTTATTCCAGCTCGAAATTCGCTCGAAGAGGTCTTTCTCTCAACCGTAACCGATTCTCCTAGTACCGAGGAGAACACCTAATGCCTATCCATGATGTTGGTTATAGAAGATTAAAAAACGAAAATAATTCGTCGCTTTTCCGTTGGCTTGCAATCTGCCGAATCGGGGTACAACTCGCATTGAAATCCAAATGGGTTAAACGACTCATGCTCTCCGCGTGGCTTCCGGTTACCTATTGGGCGGGAGGTTTCTTCTTTGTCGAGAAAGCTATCATGGCCGATCAACTTAGGGCCATGGGAGAGGGGAGCAGCTTCGACCAATTTTCCATGCTCGCACTGACGGAATCAATGACTAACCGATTTTGGATTTTCCCGGGTGTCAATGATCTTCAAGAAGTTTTCCAAACTGGCGACATCCCTGAAATTCGCAACACAGCTTGGCGATGGATGCTTATGACGTTTTTCAGATATCCACAGGCAATTATAATTTTGTTTCTGGTTGGCTTCATTGCCCCGTCGCTAATCTCCCAGGATATTCGATCGCGAGCACTTTTACTCTACTTCTCTCGTCCGATCTCCAGATTTGAATACATCTGGGGCAAGCTCTGTGTCCCTTCCATTTTTATAATTTTGGTCACGACGCTGCCAGCGTTATGCCTCTACAGCATCGCGTTGCTAATGTCTCCCGACATTTCGACGCTACCTCAGACCTGGGATATCCCGGTCCGCATTATCATTGCAACTTTTGGCCTGGTGCTCCCCACATCGGCAGTCGCACTGATGCTCTCATCCCTAACTCAGGAAACCCGGTTTGCTAACTTTTCCTGGTTCGCAATCTGGGGCCTCGGACATGGAGCTTGGTTGACCATCGCTCTGGCGACCTCTCTGCAAATGGGGCGTCCCTTGTTTGATCCCGCCGTCATGCAAAGTGATATCGTGACAAACTGGTCCGCAATTTCGCTATATAACAGTCTTGGCAGCCTACAGTCCTATATATTTGGATTTTCAACTTTCACTGAGTCTTGGAGAGGAATCATCTCACTTTTTGGCATCACGGCCTTTTCCATGACGATCCTCTATCGCAGAGTATCATCGCCCGTGTAATTGGCTGGACGACCTAGAGACTAAACCAACTGGTGATGCAGCAAGACCATCATGATTGAATTAAAAAACACAACGAAACTTTACAAAGATGTTATCGGGGTAAACGACATCTGCTTGAACCTGCAGGCAGGCACTTATGGCTTACTGGGGCCGAACGGTTCTGGCAAGACTACGTTGATCAATCTAATTCTTGGACAACTCAAACCAACTATCGGCTCGGTAACACTTTTTGGCGTTAATCCTTGGAAGAAAAGTAAGCTGTTGCGCCGCATTGGCCTCTGTCCGTCCGTCGAGATAAATTACCCACGAGCCACAGGCCTAGAATGGGTCACCTACATGGTTCAGTTGCATGGTTTTCGTTTTATGCAAGCGCAAAAAAAAGCGAAAGAGTCCCTGGACTTCGTCGGACTTAGCCATGCTATGAATCGACCGATGAGAAATTATTCACTCGGCATGCGACAGCGAGCAAAAATAGGGCAGGCAATTGCACACAACCCCGACCTACTAATCCTTGACGAGCCATTTAATGGTCTCGACCCGATTGGCCGTCACGAAATGTCAGCCTTTCTGAAAACATGGGCCTCTCAAGGCAAAGGCTTGATTCTTGCAAGCCATATCCTGCATGAAATCGAGGCCATCAACCCCTCATTCCTGCTAATCTCTGGAGGGCGATTGCTCGCTTCAGGATCACCTGCAGAAGTTCGAAACATTCTCGCCGACACCCCCTACGAACTGACAATGCGCACCTCAAACCCCAAACAACTGGCGACATTGCTGATCGAGCACTGTGACATCGAATCGCTTAAATTTACCTCCAAAACCGAGATCTTATTCTCCACCCGCTCAGCATCCCAACTCTTTAAAGTCATTCCAGAAATCATTCAACAACACAAGATTACGATTACCGAAATTCGGTCGACCGATGATTCACTTAACACACTCTTTTCGATGCTGATGAAACTTCATCGGGGCGAATTAATGCAAAGGGGACTGTGATGGGAAGCATCCTTCAAAATGCAATTGCAACCTGCCTGTTTGAAATCCGAAGTTCGTTTACAATCCAGCGCACCTCCGTATCGCTTGTTCTTGCCTTATTTCCTCCAACGATGCTTGGGCTCCTAATCCTCGGTGCCAGATTTTCGAGATCTGGAATCTCTAGCTCCATTCTTCAAGATTTCACACCTTTACTTACAATTGTATTGATTGGTTTAGTAAGCCTTCTGTCTTTGATTTTGTGGGCCACTCCCAATGTAAGTGCAGAATTGGAGGGAAAAAGCTGGGTGTTTATCGCCAGTCGACCTGGCGGAAGAATCTCTATCTTCTTAGGAAAGTTCTTAGCCTCATTCTGCGTTTCTTACGCAATTTGCATTCTTTCAATCTCACTCTGCACATTCTTGATTGATAGCCAACTCCACACTGGAGATTCTGGGAGATTCTGGCTCTCTCTCTCCGGCATTTTTTTCCTCGCATGTCTTACCTATGGAGGAATATTTTCGTTGCTAGGCGTTCTATTTATCAAGCGGGCTATGACTTTTTCAGTTGGATTCGTAATTGTTTCTGACATTATCATGGCGTCCGTCCCGGGAGTTCTCATGAACAAATTTTCTATCCGTTATCACCTTCAGGAAATTTCTCTGACTTGGCTCGGATGGTTTCTCCCAAGCAGCTCCGAAAGGGGCTACCGAGTCATTTTTGGTGATGGCTACCCTGTGACCATTCACATTTGCATCCTTGTTGGCATTACCCTGTTCACGCTTTGCCTCGGCGCGTGGGCGATTGCAAACCGAGAGTACATTACGACTTCCGAAGCATAGCTTCGCCATCCCTCCAGATAAGCTGGTCCCAACGCCACCGATCACCACGGCTCTTTTTTCCAACGTCTCACGACCGTCTCTCCCTTTTGACTCAAGCGAAACTGGACAGCACCATCGCGATCGGTTCTATAAACAGCTTTTTGCGAATTGGAAAAATCTTGCTTCATCGATTCGCTGACTCGGCTCCGCCCGCAACTGATTACGACATACTGGGGACTGGCCCATTTAACAAATTCGGAAGGCAGACTATTCGCACTTCCGTGATGTGCCGCCATTAGTATTTCAACAGCAACAGGACGGCGAGCTAACAACTTACTCAAGCCTTCCTCCTCTATATCACCGGGCAGTAAAACACGCTTCCCTCCGTATTCAATCATCCACACAATACTATTGGCGTTATCGTTTCCGCGCATCCCCTCGTGGGGTGGATTGAGGATATCGAAGCTAACCTGAGAAGAAGCAAATGGCCGATCGCCAGTTTTGACTGGCACGACTTCGACTCCCCGTTCTTCCAGAATTGCCATCAACTCTCGCACTTTTGGAGATCTGTCTTTCAGCATCCTGAACGAGACAAATACTCGACCAATTGAAAACTGTTTTACTAATTGAGGCAACGCATTGAAGTGATCTACGTCAGCATGTGAAATCACCACCGCGTCGACATGCTCAATTCCTGCATACCATAGAGCTCCCGCAATACTCCTAGCACCATAATTAGGTGAGCCCAATGCCCCAGAGTCATAAAGTAAATTCTTACCATCAGGCAATTGGAGTAACACGCTAGAGCCATGGCCAACGTCTAAAAAAGTACAAACAAGCTCGCTACCTTTCCGAGAACTTTCTTGAACACTCCATCTTGCAGGAATCATCCACGCAAAAACCAGCCACCCCATCAAACAAATGGGTAGCCAGCCTCTTTTAATTTTTGTTTCAGGGTATACAAACAACAAAAACAATCCGGCGTAAAACAGCGTCACCGACCAACTAGGTGGACCTGCCGTCCAGAAATGCCCGCATGGTATTAGTTGAAAACCAGCAACCAACCATTCGATCAGCCCCAGGCTCAATTGACAAAGCGTTCCACACAGACTCGCCAACCACGGCCAAAATGCCCCCAAAACTAACACGGCTAACCCACCATATAGAGCGAGAGCGATTGGCATCAGCAGAATAGGATTCGCGACCAAGGCTACCGGGGCCACCAAATGAAAGTGGTACGCGACCATTGGCAAAGCAACCAGCCAAATCACAAAGCTAACCAAAACAGCCACCCGACACTGTCGCAGCATCCAATTGCCAATTCGAATAACAGGAGACCGGGTTCCAGAAATCAACCTTTGAATTGGATCCACCTCCGGCTTGCCAAAAATCAAGTCAGCACAGACGGTCAATGAAGCAACGGCAAGAAATGAAAGCTGTGGACCAATTCCAAACAGATCACTTGGGTTGACAACCAAAACGGCAACTCCGGCGATTGCGAGCAAATTAAAAGAAAAACTCCCCTCACCAAGAAGTCGGCCAAGACAGTACAGAGTCACCAAAATGGATGCTCGTAGCGCCGGCGGGCGAAATTCAACAAGCCAAGCATAAAACAGCACAAAGATGATCGTTAACCACAGACTCTTTCGTCGACTAAGAATTCCGATTCGAAAAAAACAGAAGAAGGCTCCCGCTAAAATCCCTACGTGCAGCCCAGAAATCGCCAGCAGATGGGCGGTGCCTGTTTCCAAAAATCGTTGACGACGAACTCGTGACAATTGCTCTCGATTGCCGAGCAAAATCGCGGATGCAAACCCCGACTCAGGACTTGGTATGTACTGCCACGTCAATTCGTTCAATCTCTGCCTGAGACTTGAAATCCATCGCACTGCAAACCAATTGGCTGCCGCCACCACACGAACACTTTCTACTTGATAAGCGTGAATAAATGCACGCTTGGCTTTACGACGATAGTATTCCTGATAATCGAAACCACCAGGATTGCTCGCCGGCGAACTCTTAACCAAGTACCCAAATACCTCAACCCGATCACCCGAATGAATTCCACTGGCTGATTCGTGAATCACTAGATCACAAAGGCCACTAACGTTTACCCACTTCGCACCGTCTCTCAAACGAGTCACCTTCAACACCAAACGGGTCTTCATCTCCATTTCAGGGCGAGGTGCGAACGCCGCTTCGGAGACGACCCACATCGGCTCCGAAATCACCTTCCCCTCAAGACAACAAGGGCTTGATACATCTGTGGCATAGCGGCCAATTTCATCGTGCGGAAACCAATTCCAACGTCCGTGATGCCAAAAAGAACCGCCAAATAAAAACCCAACAAGAAGAATCGTCGAGGCGACCCTCTCGCGTCTGAATTCGGAACCGAATACAAAGGAACACCAACGCCTTTTTGGAAATCCTGGGAACCTCCAAACAAGGAACCAGCCAAACAAGCACAACCAAGACGAACAGAATGAGAAACGCCAATTAATATCCCAAACTCGATCGAGCAAAATACCAGCAGCAAACGCAACTGCCACGAGTAGCATTGGCTGATAGGCTGGCCGGCAGCGTGTTGCGGGAGGGTCAATTCTATCGGGATCTGACGAGTACATGTCGACTCCACCGAGGACATCCAACTCTAGTTTCCGAACCAATTACACGACTAGAGAATAACACATCTGAAGCCAATCAGCGAAAGAGTGCTTGCACCAACGAATCCGCCAATAAATAACGCTTTACTCCGGACTTATCTCCACTCAATTGGTAATGATCTAGCTTTGGATTGAGAGAGTGCTCCCATAGAGAACAGCAATTTGTTCGCCGAAGTTCCGATCGTCACCCAAGATACCCTTCAGCAGTGCAAAGAAATGCAGTCCAGAGAAACTGAGAAGTTGGTGGGCGCATAAAAAAGTCACAGCATGTCGCTCCATCGTCATGCCATGACTCTATCCTGGCTGCGAAACAGTCCGTGTCTCGCCCTCCCGGCGTTTTGATCTACCACCTTTATCGACTTGTCAAATCGCAAACCGTAAAAAATTTGCAGTAACTTCAACGGTTAATCCGCGTCCTTGTTACAGATTAACATGTTGGTTCCAGATCTAAGGACTACAGAAAGATTTAGGTTTGGAGGGGAAGCCTATATTCGACTTCTCGTAGGACAAATTACCTCAAACAGTACCTAAATCGCTATTTCTTCCCCACGCTTTTCTGTCCACTAACCAGATTGGGCAATCTTCAATCCAATTTTGATGTCTCGGGTGTGCTCAATTTCGCCCCAATTTACCCGCACTGGAGATTTCAAACGAGCTGCAGAACCAAAACGTTCAGACTTTAAAACTGGTTCGCTCAAAACATAACGACGCATCGGCAAGCTATTTATTTCCGCATAAAGATCCTCTATCCTGCTTCCGAGGGCAGTTCGGTTGCACCAAGGAGTGTGCAAAGTGCCCAGGAGAGGATGGATTCGTGCCAAAACTAATAGAACATCAAATCCCCAACTTCAATGGATTTGGGGCTTCAATTTTGGCCCAGCAAACAAGAGGTCGCATTAAACGGCACCGACTCCCCGGCGACAGAATGCAGGCGAGAGCACTTTTGCACGACCACTGCCCGTTGACCCCAGGGGTGTACGGGTGGCTCGATGACCGAAATCAGCTTTGCTACGTTGGTAAATCAAAGTCACTTCGGAAACGATTGCTTTCGTATTTCTCGAAAACGCCAGTCGACAAAAAAGCAGCAAGAATTCGGCAACACAGCCAAAAACTTGTCTGGGAACCAATCTCCAATGAACTTCTCGCATTGATTCGAGAACAAGAACTTATCTATCGGTGGCGTCCTGAGTTTAATACGCAGGGGCAACCCACCAAGCGGCAACCCGCCTTTATCTGCATTGGCGGGGGAATGGCACCCAACGCATTTTTCACAAGACGCCTGACCGATAAATCCGAATTGTCTTTCGGGCCAATCGCAGGCACTGGACGTCTTCGCTCAGCCGTCGAGACAATTAATCAGTGTTTTCAGCTGCGAGATTGCCCCGATAAAATCAAATTTAAATTTAATAATCAACTGACTCTATTTGAGAATCCCATCACCGCTCAGTGTATTCGTTTCGAACTGGGAACCTGCCCAGCACCATGCGCTGCCCAGTGCAGTTCCCGCACCTACCAAGCTAACGTTGATCATGCCCGTCGATTCATCCTTGGCAAGGATCGATCTATTCTCACGAGATTAGATCAACAAATGCAGAAAGCCTCCGGCAGCCAGTCTTTTGAAAAAGCGGCAATACTCAGAGACCATATCTCTAACCTTAACTGGCTCGATCGGCGGATGTCTGCACTACGCAATGCTCAAGAATCTTATAACGGTGTTCTGCCAATAGAAGCCAGAAAAAAACGCGAGGCATGGCTTTTCCTCAAAGGTGGACAGCTCATCGGTAGCACCGTTGCCCCCGACACGGAAGAACGCGCGATTGCAACAATCAAGCGACTTACCGAGGTCTCACTTGCCGAAAACCCCATCCCCGAAAATTTAATGGAAATGAATCTCCAACTCATTCTGATCGCTTGGTTCCGGAAGCACCCCCAACTCAAAAATTCACTGATTCCCTTTGGCGATGCGGTCGATATCTGTGAGAAGCGGTTAGATGGCGGTTTTCTTAAGACTGCCTAACACGCAGCCCAAACTAGCTAAGCTCGCTCAAATGAATGGCGAAAAACCCTAAAAGAAGGGTTTTTGCAGTAAAATACTGCTATTTATGCCGTTGAACAATCGAGCCGAATTGCTATACTGCGTAGCTAACTTTTAGTATCTAAATCTGAAAATTTGATCGATTTTTAACGGACAAAGTCATGGCTCGCGTTTGTGAAGTATGTGGAAAAGGCCCTCAGATGGGCAATCGTGTCGAAACGCGTGGTAAAGCCAAGTATCTCGGTGGTGTCGGTACTAAAAAGACTGGGATTACCCGTCGGCAGTTCCGTCCTAACCTGCAGAAAGTCCGAACTGCTATCCCCGGTGGCGGAACAAAAACTCTCAAAGTTTGCGTTCAGTGCATCCGCAGTGGAGCGATTCGAAAAGCAGTCAAGCAAAAGCCATTCAAATTACCTTCGTAATTGCTCTCTGGCTTAAGCTGTTTTAAAGAAGTTCTGTCTAGATTAGCGCACACACCTTTTCGCAAACCTAGTTTTGTTCCTCAGATCGAAACGTTATGCTTAGGCTTGTCTAGGCGGCCCTTGAATTGTTATCGAACAAGGTTTCCGCTCCGCGTACTGTCACAAGCTGACCATTGATCCCGTGGAATCTCTTATGCCCGAGACACCTGAGCAACCAACCGTTAATCAAGTTGCAAAGCTTGCACGGATACACCTCGACGAACAGCAACTAACGTCTTCGGGCGAAAAACTGAAACAGATCCTCGAGTTTGTAAGCCAGCTGGAACAGGCTGAGCTTCCCAAGGACATCGAACCTTTTTTTGGAGCCATCGAATCGGTGAATGCGATTCGAGAGGACAACCTTCAGACGAGTGTTCCCCGCGAGAAAATCTTAGATAACGCTCCTGAATCGGATGGAGAATTCTATTTGGTTCCTCCCGTTTTTCGAAACACGGATTCGTAATTTAAGAATTGGACTTTCCATTTAACTGGACCAACACATGACTCTTTCAGCTTTGAATGCTGACGTAATCGTCGACCAACTCAACGCTGGAGAAGTCACGGCAACTGACTGTGTTCAGCACTTCCTCGATCGCATCCAAGTTCACAATGCAGAGTTGAATGCATTCATCCGTGTTTCCGAATCCGCACTTGAGCAGGCCCAAGCGATCGACCAACGGAGAAAAGCCGGGGAATCCTTAGGGTGTCTCGCAGGTCTCCCGATTGCCATTAAAGACGGGATTTGCGTTTCCGGACAACCGACGACTGCGGGATCGAAAATGCTGGAGAATTTTTCGCCTCCCTACGATGCAACTATCGTCGAACGACTTAAGTCTGCCGACGCGATCATTATCGGCAAAACGAACATGGACGAGTTTGCGATGGGCAGCTCGACCGAAAATTCTTTTTTCGGACCAACCAACAACCCCTGGGCAACCAACCGCGTTCCGGGCGGCTCAAGTGGAGGCTCTGCAGCCTGTGTTGCCGCTCGGTTAGCCCCCGTCGCGATTGGTTCTGATACAGGTGGCTCGATTCGCCAACCGGCCTCGTTCTGCGGAATCACCGGCTTAAAACCTACCTACGGAAGAGTCAGTCGTTATGGATTGATTGCCTTTGCGAGTAGCCTCGATCAAATTGGTCCCATGACACGGACCGCAAAAGAATCAGCGCTGCTGATGTCGGTCATCGCAGGATTCGATCCGCGTGACTCAACTTCCTCCAAAGAGCAAGTCTCAGATTTCTTGACTGGCCTTGAAACTCCACTGGCGGGCCTGCGAATTGGGGTCTGTCGAGACCATTTGAACGAGGGACTCGACGTAGAGGTCAAAACAAAAATTAACGATGCCATTTCCGTGTTCAAGCAACTCGGGGCGAACATCGAAGAAATTGAGCTACCGCAGACAAAGTCGGCTATTGCAGCCTACTACATTATTGCGCCGTGCGAGGCTTCAAGTAATCTGGCACGCTACGATGGCGTCCGGTATACCTTTCGGGCACAGGCGAATGACCTGGAAGAAATGTATCGCAACACGCGGGGACAAGGGTTTGGTGACGAAGTCAAACAACGGATCATGTTGGGAACCTATGCCCTGAGCTCAGGCTATTATGAAGCCTACTATTTAAAGGCTTCGAAAGTTCGACGCATGATCAAACAAGACTACGACGAAGCATTTAAAAAGGTTGACCTAATTTTGGGGCCAACAACGCCAACTCCCGCATTCAAACTGGGACAACACACGCGGGATCCTCTCGCGATGTATCTCGCAGACATCTATACCGTCTCGGCCAATTTAGCTGGAATCCCTGCCATTTCGGTTCCTGTCGAACCATCGAGCACTGGACTGCCTATTGGACTCCAATTGCAAGGGCGAGCATTCGAGGAAAACACCTTACTACGAGCCGCTCATCAATTTCAAAACGAAACACTTTGGCATACGGCGAGCCCCTCGGAGCCATGGAGGACACAGTCTTGAACCCAACTTCCAGCCCACAATCGAGCAATCGTCGCGCAGTGCGATTTGACGACACCCAAATTATTATTGGTCTCGAAGTCCACGTTCAGCTCGATACAGATTCCAAATTATTTTGTGGATGCTCCACTCGTTTTGGGGAAGCGGCTAATTCCCAAACCTGCGTTGTTTGCACCGGCATGCCCGGCGCGCTTCCAGTTATCAACCAACGAGCCTTGGAATTGTCTATCCGTGCGGGACTCTCGCTCAACTGCCAGATCGCGCGCTCCACGAAATGGGATCGTAAAAACTACTTCTATCCGGATCTCCCCAAGGGCTATCAGATCAGTCAATTCGACCAACCCATTTGCGGACCGGGCCATCTCGACATTGAGACTTCAGAAACGACTGGCCAAGCCAGGCGAATTCGAATCGAACGAGCACATCTGGAAGAAGACGCTGGAAAAAGCATTCACGACGAATCGAGCCGTAGACAAGACTCAAAAATTGACCTCAACCGAACGGGAACTCCACTACTGGAAATTGTCACCCAACCTGATATCAGGACCGCTGCTGAGGCAAAAGCGTTTCTCTCCGAACTGAAACTTATCTTAAATTACATTGACGTCTCTGATTGCAACATGCAGCAAGGCAATTTGCGTTGCGACGCGAATGTCAACCTGCATATCCCACTTGGTGACGAGCAAATTGCAACTCCGATCGTAGAAATTAAAAACCTCAACAGCTTTCGAGCAGTCGAGCGATCAATCACACATGAAGCCCAACGGCAGTTTGAAGCCTGGCAAGAACATGGCCTCACCATCGCTGACGCTCCTAAACAAACTCGCGGGTGGAACGATCACACCCAAACGACAACTCTTCAACGAGAAAAAGAAGATTCCGCTGACTACCGATACTTCCCAGACCCAGATCTCATCGCGGTAAAAATCGAAGAATCACAAATTCAAGAAATTGAATCTCAACTGGAGCAATTACCTGCGGACTTACGCAAGCTACTTGCTGAACAATACAATTTAAAATCCGCAGATGCGTCCGTAATTGTCTCTCAGGGCAGGGGAGTGGTGGACTACTTCTTAGAAGTCGCCGACGGATGCGAGGATAGCAAAATCGCAAACAACTGGATTGGCCAAGAAGTCCTGCGCCAACTCAATGAGTCGAGCCAAACCATTGAGCAGTACCCAGTTTCTCCTCAGCAATTTACCGATCTATTAAAACTAGTCATCGCCGGAACACTCGACCAAACTCGTGGCAAGGAAGTACTCAATGCGATGGTTGCAGATTGCATTTCGCCCGAGGAAGCTATTGAACAACTGGGTATCAAACCCGTCGACAACAATGAACTTGTTTCTCTTTGCGAAAAATTAATCGATGAGAACCAAGACGTGGTTGAACAAATTCAATCTGGAAACGGAAAAGCAATCGGGATGCTGATTGGTAAAGCAAGAAAAATAAACCCCAATGCCAACCCGGGATTAGTCAAAGCAATGCTTACAAAAATGATCTCCGCGTAATTTTTGCTTTTCCAAATTCACTTCTTGTGTGAACCGCCTCGCTTACTCGACCCGCCGATGCCTGCCTGTACAGTAATTTTGTTAGTGTCATCTTTTAATCAACACCGGTGTCTATCCCGGTTGCGACATTCATAATTTTGCTGTTATCTTTTACAACACCGGATCACACAGCCACGGGGTTGGCGATCACGTCGGATCGCATTAACTGTATCTCAAATACTCTGGAGAATTACATTGTCGAATTTGATAGAAGGACAGGTCGCTTCCGTGAACGCACACGGAGATCTGGTGACTGATATCTCAATCGAACAAATCGCACATGTCCCCCGAGACGAGTCTGTCCGTATCAATTTTGGGGGACACGAGACGGTCGGCCTTTACCCTGACCCACATGACCAGCCTGCAGCGACGATGGTCGCAAAGCTGAGCGACTCAGGTTTCCTCGAAGTCGGAATCGTCGGCATTAGCTTGAGCGAAATGTTGGGGATCAAAGTAGGAGAGCCAGTTAAGATTGAGTGGTAACTCTGCCCGGCCCCGACTGCTCAGTTCCGCTTGCTTGCAGCGAGGCAACACCTGAGAAACTCTAGGTGTAGATCAACGCTTAGCTTGCTTTATTCCTTGATTGCGGGCTTCACAGGCAAGACGGTACGCCTCTTCTTCTCCATGACGATGAATTGAAAAAGACCGAGTTCGCCGACGTCCGTGGCCATCGGTCCACTGAGCAATCCAATACCAATAGGAGTAATCAAACTCACCACGCCGGTCCGTTTGCTCATGAAGTCGAATCCCAACCTGTCCAGAACGGTTTCGAGCCGAGGGTTTAGCAGCCAAATCCTTCACAGAATAGCGTTTATATCTTTGATCGATCTCGTCGCGAAAAACTTTAGCTGACTGCAACGCCAACCGCTTCCCACCGTGGCTCAGATCTGAAAAGTACTTTGAAAAACGCTCACCTCGCCGCTGGATCCGAACTTCCCAGCCACCATAAATTTTCCGGCCTTCGCCCGGCACTTCAATTCTCGCAATATTACGCCGAGGATTTTTTCGTGCCATTAATTCGGTTCTAACAACGGGAGAACGGTCGACCCGATCCCTCCCACTCTCCCAACTACGACCAGTTATGAAAACCTGAATGCCTAAGCACTCAAACTCAGAGCAGGAACCAAGAATCAAGCCTCTCGCTATTAAACTACTTTAACCAAGACGTTGGTGCAAACCGTTGGTGCAAACGAAGAGCAGAGCACGATGTCGATCCCTCACTGCGCCGAGGTTTTAAAACCGGTTGGTCCACCCGAGATTCTCTTACCGTGGTCCAGCGGCCAACTTGCCATCTGAAAACCGTTTTCGTAGATCCATTTTTTCAGCAACGCATGGGACTCAAAATCATCGGGATAGACCCAAATCGAAACTG
>Ga0214479_100661_pt1 | contig 18853 bp, 16 predicted proteins | sample M1_20Mar14CPVII9_5_FD_165054 | JGI IMG/M metagenome (GOLD analysis project Ga0214479, IMG submission 165054) | Marine eukaryotic communities from Monterey Bay, California, United States - M1_20Mar14CPVII9sort6BwellE14 | ecosystem: Environmental > Aquatic > Marine > Unclassified | place: USA...
TGTATTTTCACAAGTATTTAGGGTTGGTGGTGTATGTGGATTTAGTGATGCTGCAATGGTAATGTTCAAAGACGCGCCATCAATTTATTATCCAACACCCATCTTTGGTCCAATTCTCTTTCCTACATTGTTGGGTAATATTGGTGGATTTGTATGGAATGGATTTGATGATTATTTATCGAAAGGTATGCCATGGTTATTTCAACAGGGATTATCATGTTCAACATTTTATCACTTTTATGCACATGATGTGGAAGGGGGGATTGGTATTAAGTTACGATCCATTATTAAACCGGTAGCTACTCAAATTATGTTGTTATTGGGTGCCGATGAGAAGGAGAGTTTGGATGATGCTCTCTTTGCCAAGTTCTTAGTCGGCTTTTTCATGATCTTCATGGCCATTGTACGCTTACCAATGATTTGGGGTCCTAAATTCTCACCCTTTACTTCTGGGGTTAATGCAGTTAAGAAGGTATTTGGTGGTGGAAAGAAGAAGAGATCTGATATCAAACCACCTGGTAGCGTTAAGAAGAGTAAGAAGAAGAATCAGTAGTGTGAGTTGATTTGATTGACACGCCATGAGGGGCTCACAAGATGACAAAAAAGGGGCTATGCTATGGGGGTAAAGAGAGAGACAGAATATTCATAATACTCGGCGATTATTACTTAAATAGTCTGCCGAGTACAAACTATATCATGAAATGAGACAGACCGAGGAAAGCTATGCTAGATCTAATGATAACACAAAGCACAACGAGTTTATGTACAATATTTATACAATTTAGCTTTCCGACAAATCTTCTACATGATCTAATAGCTTCAGAGCAGGAGCGACCATCACGCCACCTTGAACTGTAACCATTTTGATGGCTTCACCTTGTTTCTTGCTAGACTTTCGGATATGATGCTTGCCGTTCGACGACATTAAACTTGATGAAGAAACAAGGCCATGAAATTGGCATACTGCATAGAGCAGTATTCTACAAAAGGCACTGCTGGACTTAACTTGTCCATTATCATCAGAGGTGACACGTTCTTCGGCTGCAAAATAGAAATGAACTGCTGGTATCAATACAGCATTCAATTTCGAGTTGTTGCTTGACGACGATCTGTGCCTTGATGTCTTACTCCTCATCACAATCTTGGGAGGTCTTGAGAAAATCTCAGCAAAAAGATCATACACCTCTTGAGGTTGCAAGGGCGGATACCCTAGACTATCCTTATCCGAGCTTTCTAATGCCAATGAGACAAGGTACTGTTCAAAGGCATTCACCATTTGTTGGTTCTCATTATCAACACCAAGTGCACATGAACGAGATAGAATCGACTGTATTCTCGGGGTAAGGTTTTGGAATAACTTCGATCCCAACTCTTCATTAGATACTCCTAGCATACCCAACTTTTGCAATTTGATCATGACACTACGCTCCATCCAAGTCACGCCATCATCAACTTTCTTTTCTTTCTTGGCACCTATATTTGCAACCTCACCCTTCAAGAAGCGCTCTCGAACACATTTTCCATTGTGTGATTCATCAGTGATTAATCTTGCAAATTCTGATTGGTACTCACACGGGTAGTTTGGCACTGTGAAGAGATGACGGCAATAAGTTGTTTGGTCAGATATCTCATTATCAAACAAAAGGGCAGGCACAATTCCAAACAAGTAGTCGAGGGAACATCAGACGTATGCTGTATCTTCAATTATTTTTTCAGACATGTCTAAGTATATAAAATGAATCTTCATCGCTCTCTCTAACTGCATTGTTCTAACAAGAAGAGAAATACATAAAGAGATACTCACTGTAAAACTCTCTCCAATACTGTTCAGTCACTGATGCTTCATTATTTTGTAATGTTAGATGCAATTGTTCACTTGATGTTCCAACGAATCGATCATTATTCCATCGTCTTAGTTTACGATGACTTGGATTTTGCTTATCGGATAAACCAACTAGACGTGATCGTGTTGGATTTGTAGATCGTCGAGTACTTCTTGAGTTTGTTTCCCTGATTGAAGTGAGTAGATGTCCAGCTCTTGGCGCGGTTGTTGCGGATGTGGAGGTAGTGGTTGTCAGATTAATACCCTGATCACCTTGCTCGACTGACTGCGCCGAGATAGCCTCTTCCGGAATGCTATCAGAACGAATTCTCCTCCTAGTATTGAATATATTCCTAATCATCGTCTCCTCACTGTTGCTATTAGAAGCATCATTGTCATTTGATGACACATCTTGTGCACTTTGATTCAAAACAATGTTATCACCTCGTCCGGTAATTAATAATGGACTCTCCTGTCGCATAGGTGTACGAGTGCGAGGATTTGAACGAGGTCGAGATCGAGGCGTACCTCTCCTTCCTCCAGCTGATGAATGTCTCGGCTGACTGTGTGGTCTTTCACTATCACCACTCATTGCAGAAGATGATCTACCATATATACTAAATGACTGACTTCGTGCACGGGGCGTACTTCGTGGACGAGCCTCTCCATCGGATAAAGCTGAAGCAATCGAGGTAGCTGATGTTGCTGTTGATAGGGATAGCATTTCATCGTCTACTTCAGGTGTACCGACTACATTTTCTACATCGTCTTGGGGTTGTTCGTCACTGACGACATTATCTATCTCGTTGGTAGCATCATTATCGTTTACAAACAAAGTAGATATGTTCTCAATGATTGCAACGTCGTTAACATTATCGTTGTCGTTATCACTACTATTGGGTGGCATATTATAATGTATTGTTTATTGGTTTGTATTAAAGGAAGGTGTACCTTGTTTTTGAGATGATGTCTTTTTTTCTAGTATAAAGTATAATTGATTGCTACATACTATCTTTCCCGGACTAATATAGTAAGTATACAACTCTGTTCTATTCTCAATGATGACACGGCTTGCACGACAACATATACATCAATAACAATATGGTGTAGTAATAGCGGTAATTCTGATCTGAGAATCTGACGAATTGCATGTCAGAAAAAAAGCATTATTTTGATAGCAGAAATACTCAACCCAAATTGAGCTATAAATATTTAGAAAACCTCAAAAGAGAATCTGGTACGAAACTCTCTCATTTGTCTTAACCTCAAGGAAAGAAGAAGAGAAGAGAGGGGCATAGTAATAGGCTGCTGAAGATGACGGCTGAGATGACGGCTGGCTATATTATGATTATATGGTTGGTTGAGATGACGGCCGAGATGACGGCTGGCTCCATTGAGCTGATAAGATGACCAAAGATATCATTAATAGTTATTACACTAAAGTCCATACCCCTCTACGGCTAACAATAGCATCAGATCAATCACTCTTACTCTTTTCTTCATCCCCACCACTTGTCACCTTACACAACCATTCTTTGGCAGCAAACACTGGTCTCATGACCGCCGCAATGGCCTGACTAGCGCCCGTCTCGGCTCCATCTGGATGCGGTATAAACTCCACACCCTTGATTAATAATCTTATAGCTTCATAATGTATCCATACTTGTATTATAAAGCAATAGATTGGAAATCGTGATATGATACGAGCTAATTGTAGTGGATAGGTTGTTGTTGACTGAATAGTCTGAAGTATGTCAAACCCTGCTGTAAAGTAAAGTTTACCCTTCTTTTCATTTGAATCTCCACCATTTGCTGATGTTGTATCAATATCTGCTTGTTTAATCATATTTGCCTCAACCTTAATACGATCATTAGATACTTGAAACTTCCAATCATAATCATGATCCATTGTCATGAAAGGTGATACATGAAAGTTCTTCTTCCACTTGTATCGATATGTATTAGTATTGAATCTATTTGATGATGAGTTACTATCATTATTGTTCTTCTTTGGAGGATAGACATTATATTCTACAACATCGTCACTATCGGGATGTAATGCATATATTGACATTTCATTCCACGGTGTGTTGGATACTTCTACTACAATTGCTTCAATCTCTTCTTCATTTTCTATATTATTCTTATCTGTTTTGTTATTGTTGTTGCAATTGTTGGGTTTCAGGATGAAGAAGAAGCTTACAGGGTTAAAGCAATATCCGTAATACATTAAATGTGTAACTAGCACTATTCTCCTTCTCGTAGATGGATCATCATTGTAGTCAACTAGATCCATCTTGCCATTAGTACGTTCGTAGAGTAACATTGATATCCTCAAACGCATTGATACTTTTGCGTTGAAATTCAACCCACCCTCTCCATTCTTAAAATGATCAATATCTCGTAATGCCATTAATGTAGATAGCGGCCAAAGAGTACCCTTTGATGATGTTTGTTGTTCTACTGAATGTGATTCTTGTGGATATACATTCTCTTTACCAAACATATTTGATGCCTCATCCAAATCAATAACTGAAAAGTATAACGGATAACTAAACGAATGTATCATTGGTTGATGTCTTGTATGAAATACTTTACCCTGGAAGAGAGATGTAGATATACCATCCCACGAGTTGTTGCAATGTTTACCTCGTGCGTCATTATGTTTTGTTTGAGTATGTTGCAATTTTGTCTGTCGTACAATGGTTATGACTGCCAAGATAAAGGTATAAACCGGCAATATTATAACGAATGTTATAACGAAGAGAATGATAATACCAGCGAGAGCTAGCCATACTATCGATGCCATAATAGAGACTAGAGTTACCGAGAACACAATGATGGCCATGATGGAGCGCTATTCACGACACGGGGCCAACATGAAAAAGAAACTATCAAGGCCGTGAAGTAACACTCAAAAATTGAAGAGATGACGGCTGCACTTTTACACCATGGTCAAGCCAATTTGTTAGGCAATAAACAGTCAATGCATAATGGGTAGGGTATATTCATATGTAAGATTTACAGCTTGTTTACATTACTGATGCCTCTATCTCTTTTAACAGTCATACTATGTGGTAACTAGGCCCGAGGACTGTCATCATTATTAAACCCAAGATCAACATTTGCCCCCTTGCGCTGTATCAAAGATGATGATCGACGAAGAGCAGCTTGCTCATTCGAAGCATCATAAGATGACCGTTGGCTCAACTCAACCTTCGTAAGATTGTCCGTATGAGGATTACTATTATTTGATAGAAACTCATTTGGATAGTACCAAAGTATTCCCAGAAGTATCGTCGTTGTGAAGACCGAATACATGATGATTGAAAAGGCCCAAGCTGGTATTCCTCTTATCAAGCTAGGAGCATATTCAAGGAACCCTTCCTCTGATAAAGGAGGTATTCCCCCAACACCAAAAGGTGTCATGCTCACAGATAATAAGAGGAAAAGCAATGTCCAAGCCCAGCTTTGAGTAAATGGTTCATTAATTCCTGTTAAGAGGTAGTTTAGGTATGTTGGGGATGTGAACAAAGAAATTATACAAAGATACTTCAATTTGACTTAGCACTACTTACCATGCATCATTTCATACATGAGTGAAGGTGTGAGGTCAACTTCGCCAAATCTATGAGTTTTTGGTATATCCCATTCAGGCTGCAAAATATACGATTGTGACTTGACATTCTCATCAGTACTACTCTGTTGATTAGGATCTTTCACATTGTCTTCAACTTGGTGTTCACTGTGATCTGCACTACGATCATTCTTCTTGTTGATAATACGATTGATACACTCACTTATGACGATTATTGCAATGTTGGCTATGAAGCCCCCAAGCCCCGAGTCAAAAGGAACTGAGTCTATATTACCCTTCTTGTATTCAGCCATATAAGTGAAGTGAATACAAAATGTTGTTATGAATCCAACCAAGGCACCAGCGAATATGCAAAAAGGATGACAATCATATCGTTGTGTAGCGAACAGACCAATGATGAAGGCTGGGGCAATTTGCATCGACAATGAGAATTGGATTGATGCCAATTCTGATATATTGTTTCCCCCAAAGATGGATATCAGTATAGCCACAGCCATTGATATCACAGAACAGACACTGCCAATCATCTTTAAGCGTGCAGGTGAGGCATCAGGCATGATTGGATAGACACACTCAACTGTCACTAAATGAGATATACCAATCAAAACTGAATCTGCTGTTGACATAATCGCAGCTAAGGAGGCTGTATATGTTATAACTGCAACAAAGTTTGAGAAACCTCCATTGGCAAGTAAGATATTTAAGAAGTCGGAAAATGGAGAAGTAACCACTTCTACTCCCTCATCTGCAATGATTTGTACAGCCATGATACCCACGAAGATTGCTACAAAGTACATATGTGAGATGAAGACAATATGGTTTCCACTTATAATTATAGACAAGACAAGAAGATCATTTACTAACCTGGTAGCATCAAACAAAATGGCCCAGTAGAAAGAAGCACTAGACCAGCTTTGACTGACCGAGGACTTGAAGCGGCATATGTTCTCATAAAGAACGGAGGTAACGTAAACAATGATGAAGTAACAAATACAAAGCTCCAAAAGAGGAATGCAGTTTCATTAGAAGGCGTTTGAAACTGTGATGGTTGTGGATAGATTTCCCAATCTAATTCAGTCCAGCCCCCATACCTGATCTTCACAATACCCGATAGTAGAATAAAACATATTATCATGACTGTAGCTTGAAGAGTGTCAGTTATTGCAACTGATGTTAATCCACCAACGAATTCAAACACTAGAATCAGTGCACATATAACCAGTAATGCTACAACCGAGTCCGTATCGATCCCAAAGATTGAATTGAAAGTAGATTTTATTGCAGTACATTGACCAGCCAGGTAGATGATTGATGGAAATATCTGTAGGACAAAGCATGCATATCGAACGAGTTGTGATCGGAATCTATCGGTAAGAAAGTCCACTGATGATTGATGATTTCTAACTAATCCAGCCTTTTGTAATCTGGGAGATACTGCTGTCAATACCACTACTACTCCTATCGTTGCTACCATCCATCTTAACGATAACCAACCGGTTCTATACGCCTCATTGGGAACACCCACAATCGTATACCCAGAAAACCATCCAGCAAACATTGTACCCGGTAGTAACCACATACCAAAATCTCTTCCACCCAAGAAACTAATAAACATGATGGTAATATTATTGATTGCAAATAGGATAGAATATGGAATGGATAAGATATGTACACATATGGCAAAATAGGATAGAATATGGAATGGATACATTAGATATGATCATACATAAGTTATGTACATGATAAATGGAATATATCAAGTGTATGGATATACAATCAAACTTACTGTACGGTAAGAGCATCAGATTCTACCACACCAGCCCCATCATCATCATCAATAACAACTTTTGTGTGCTTTTTGATCTTTCTGCGTGCATAGATGGCACAACATATAAGCAAAACAAAATACATGGGTATTGCAATATATAAACCGATATGATCCTTAGCTTGTGTAGCCATGGTTTTGTTGTAGTTTAATTAAATAGCCGCCGTATCTATTTTGCATACTAATCTAACTCAACAAAATCACACTGTGTCTCGACAATACCATGTCGAGTCGTATCATCATTAGTGTTGAAAATATGTCACTAATTTATTCAACGGGCGATGACAATGCTACTCGAATAAATCGGAATATGATGAGTCGAAGAGCGTTGGATAAATCTACAGTAGTAATAGTATGTGTTATAATATGGTAATGATAAGTGTAGGCAAACATCATTGACGAGTCGTATGGTGTTTTCAAATAATAAAGCTAATACGCTATGCAAGATTATTCTTGGTGTATGCAGTCTACCAATCATCTTACTATCCGCCTCAACTGCAACGCATACTATAGATCATGCATTTCCAAAGCTCAAGATAGAATCATGGCCACACAAACATGTATTTGTACAAGCAGGCAGTGGGACAAAAGTTCTCGGTCGTCATGGAGGTAGTAGTATTGGTAGTCATTATGATAATAGCAATCAACAACCACTGCCGTTGGGAGTACCATTTGATATCGATACACCTTTATTTCGGGGTAAGATGTTGATTCGATTCCGCAGTGTTAAGAGTGACGACGAGAAGGCGCATAACAACTACTTCAAATCAAACAAACGGCTGATGCAAACTGTTCTACAGGGACAGTTTAAGAAACGAATGAAGATGTCTGACGTCTATGCGGGTAGTATATTCCCACAACCACTTGCTGGAGCTCCGCCGCCTACTTTAAACAAAGTCATGGACACAGTCATTCGAAAAGTAGCGCCAGGACTTGTGATGGATTTATCTTCAGATGAACCAAAGGTGATTGCGTTGATGGCCGGCACAAGTCAAACGATGGCAATCAATAATCGCGGAGAAGAACCTGATATTACTCTACCAGGAAAGTCCGCGTTAGTATTATTTTATGATAAGAATTCATGTGTTCAGTATAAAGCCTCGACAACAACTTGACTGCTTTGTTTGGCGTTGGTTTGCCTTTATTGATTGCCCTTGCATATCATATGTACTAACATATGTTATAATCTCCTCTCTTCCATCATCATAAACTGTGTAACGCGCATCTTCCAGTTATAGATGAAAATGTAGTACACAAACTAGGAAAGAGTGTGGGAACATCAGCAGCGAAGCGGAAGAAGACATTGAGCAATCCAAAACATGCAGCCAACTATGAATTCAATACCCATGATGTTTACACATTTCATACATATGATGAAGCTCTTGACTATGGTCGAGGAACGATGCACATTCCTGTGTATGGAGATATGGATATTAAACCGCATATTGGCAAGCAGGCCTGGAGCTTGACTGGTATTGCAAAAGGAGGCGAGAAGCTGTATGACTTGAAAATCTGGCATGCTGGTGGCAAGTAAAGATGCACAAAAGAATACAGTAAATACTTGAGACACGAGTGTATTATAGAGATGAACAGGTTGTTTTGAGATGTACAAGATATGTTTGAGATTGTACAGTACAACTAATGATATAGAAATGTAACTACTTGAAACTTGTGCATGTATTATATCATCTCTTTAAGTTTGAGATGCTTTTTGTACAAAACTTTTATCTCTGAACGAGAAAAGGATGTTTCTTTATTTCCACCAAGCTCAGTCTATCCTTTGCATGTAGTCTCAACATTTTTCGTATTAAATCCATAGCAATATCACTTACACCATCCAAGTGCAAATTTTCAAATGCATGATCGATCATTGGTGGATTCCGAAGTCTTTTACCAGTCAACATGAACAAGAGGATAGTACCAGCCGCCCACAGGTCAACTGCATGTCCATCGAATGCTCGTTTTCTATATAATTCGGGCGCCATATGAGGTAACTTTCCACAAGGAGTTTGTGGTGATATCAAATGTCGACCGGTTGTTGTGTATGGTATCCTGAGACACATACCAAAGTCAATAACCAATGCATTGTTGTCCAATATAATCATATTCTCTGGTGATAAGTCTTTGTGACAAATCTTCATAAGTTGCAATGATTCAAGACCCTTCAAGATTTGCTTGAACCAAAGCCTACTCTCCTCTTCACTCAATCGTCTCTGCTCTGCAACTCTCATACACAAATCACCTCCAGTGCAATATGGCATAACAATAAACAAATGAGATTCATTACTCATGACCATATCTGCTGTTAATATATGAGTATCCATGATCGATTTGAATTTCTCTCTATGCCAGTCAGATATGTATTCTAATGCTGCAATCTCTTTGACGAAATCTTCTGATAATCTATTTCTACATGCAACGATACACTGCCATGATACTGCCTTTATTGCAACAAACTCATTTGTAGCTACCCAATTAACGTCGGTTTTATGCAATACTCTTCCATAATAAACATGTGTAGTGAATACGCCATGAGAATTCTCACAAAGTGGCTCTTTTCTCAATAAGTATGCCTTCATTCTATATGCTTGATTAGATTGTCCATTATTATTGCACTGTGGTGCCGAATTTGCATTATCATCTCCATGATTGCTACTTTGCTTTTTCTCTTCCTCATCAGTTTCATCTTCTTCCATTTTATCATCATCTGAAGATTCACCTTCTTCAGACGATGTAGATGTTTTTTGTGAATCTGAGAAGTCACTAAAATCACTGTCATCAAAACTATCAGCAACATTATTAGCTGTATGTGGATCAAAACTATTCAATATAATATCTACCGGAGTCGATATTGAAGTCAATATCAAAACTTCTTGTGGCTTGTCAAAGTTTTGTATTCTTACTGTAGTTTTTATACATTTACGAACATTGGGTGTATCAAATGGTGGTGGATCGAGTGGTGGTTGTAATATACCATTTTCAGATAATCTATTTGGATTTTGTATGGTCAAAGTTTGTAGTTGTAAGCTTGGTGCATCATTTTCATCAGATTTCATTGCAGTTGCAGAGATTTTTATACTTCGTATCGCTACCGCTACTCTTTGATACCAGGGAGCAACTATCTATTTACAGCCGGTTTAGAGAGCTTCCTAATATCTATATCTCTATTAATACCCGTCACTGCCGACGTGATAACTTTGTTATTACCAGAAAGCCACCACAAGATATTTTGTTTTAGTTTTAGATACCCTTATCTGTTCACAAATAAATCCTGCTTACACTCCCTCTTTCCACAACCCTTGCTTATTAGACAAACCGCAACTGGGCTTGATCTAGATAAATAGACACAGTATGTGATGAGTATACCACACCTACTTTTTACTTTACTTCTTTTTGTACTCTATCAGTTGACACAATTCCCAAAGTAGCCGCATCATAATCTCCCCAAACTGCAACTCATTATAGCATATATCAGTATTTGGGATACAACTGCAACCTGTCTACATCCATAAGTATCTCTATTTTTTCATAAATGATACCTTCTTATCCCCCTCAACTTATTATTCAAATAGTATTGTTCCCATTATTTATTTATTATTTCCCCTTGCTCAAATGATATTGTTTTCGAATTGGCTTAACCAATACTTCCAATGGTTCCATCTCCCGTTCAGGCAATAGTCCAAACTCCGTACAAAAGAACATAAAGTGTTTAAAACATGTATTTAAATGTGGTGCCATTTGCAATGCCTCCAACGTACCAAAGAATGAACTATATATAATACCATAAACTCGGAATAATCGACGGAAGATTTGTCCACATAGTGCTGCAAATTGGGGTGTTTGGAATACTCTCAAGGCTTCGGCCTCGTCATCATCATCTGGAAATTTCGTTTCATCATTAATTTGATCTGCTATCCATTGTAATACTTTTTCAATATATACAGGTGCCGAGACACTAACTGTTGTTGCATCTCGACCAGATCCTTCAGACCAACGATATTCAACACCACTAGGAAATCCCTCGCCAGGTCTGAATGAATCTAAATATGGATCCTCGGCCATTACTGCCCATATTGTTGATACATCGTTGTAGAAGTCTATGGCATGTACTGCTACCCAACCTGCGCAGGATTCACCTTGGGGAAGTGCAACTGCATCGTTTAATGATCCTCCAGCACCGAGTGTTTGTTTCGTATAGCCATGTAATCGATCACGGAGTGTACCTGATCTATGACGTAATGGTTGGAATGTACCAGCACCAGATGGTAATGAAGATCTTGCTGACATAATTGTTTATTGTGTATTATTGTGTTGTGGTATATTATTGCAAAGGATATTTAGTGGTATCTTTATTGAGTCGAGGACTGTAAGTAGAGATATATTATAGAGGTTGTGTATTATGTATTATGTTACTAGTCTGCATATCTAGCTGGCTATTGCTATTGCGTGGTGTTTGCTGTCACGTCGGAGTTGGTTATGTTGCCTAAAATTTTATGAGAGAATTTTATGAGAGTGTAATTCAAGGATACCTCGATACGAAATTAGCAATCGTTTGAAAAACACAACTACCATAGGCGTTGGCGCATAGGGGGGAGCAAATGTTGATTCCGGGGGCAAAGCCCCCATAAATCCCCCGTGAGTTCGGGGGGCACAATTTGGATACAAATATGGACATTTGTACCCATATATACGTCATTTGTACCCGTAAAGTACCCGTATTGTGTACAAAATAGCCATTTGAAGGCACATTGGAGACTGACTTTCCGGGGGCCACCCCCCGACCCCCCTATGCGCCAATGCCTAAACACAACACATAAATAAACTAAACAGCAAAGCCTTATCGATACAGAGGCCAATGACATAACATCGATTATCCCTTGTAAAATAAAGTTGGTATAAGTAGTAGCGTCGTTGTTGACGGCATTGTTGTTGGCAGAACTGGCGGCATATACAATAAAACTCAACATTTTAATTTAATGCACCGTCACAGATAAGTGGCCCAAGTATATAAGTACAACTCTTATAAACCAACAGTCTTAGTAAGGGTATTTATACAATGGACAACAGTTCTAAATCGAGAAGTAGCACTACTTCTACTGCTACCAATACCAACATTAATAATCCGCGACCAGTCGCAGTAAGACAAGTTAGTAATGATGAGCAAGTAGAACCGTGTATGAAACGGCAGCGAATGAGTGGATCTACTCCTACACAGATACAACGCAAGAGTAGTATACCCATATCAATATGCATACCCATGCTAATATTGGCTTATTTCAGTGGTAATGCTCATATAGTTAACGCTGCTAGCAATAATGTTGTGAGTGCATCAGCAAACACAGTTCATACTACAAATACCAAGAAGAAACTAAAACGATATTATAATCCAAGAATAGCACCATCACGTCCACAAAGTGCTCCTGATATAGACTATGGAGGCAAACATCCATTTGATATACATCGACATTTGTATGATGCCAACTTTGCCAAGAGACAAAAGCTGCAGACTAATAATGACAGTCAGATGAAGAATGCACTAAGAAGACAGATTAAGGAAGATAAGGAGAAGGATAAAGACAAGAATAAAGACAAGAATAAAGATAAAGATAAGAATGATAAACAGGAGGAGCAATTTGTATTTCAGCAACCACAACAGCAAGAAGTGGTGGTAGAGATTCAGCCAACAGCCGCTGGTCAAATCTTCAGCTTTGAGCAACAAGAAGAACAACAACAAGAAGAAGAGCCAACTCAAGGAGCTCAACAACAGGGAACAGATACATCAGACTTGAAAGTATCAGCAGCAACCACTGAAGATTCATCTAATACTCAACAAAGTACTACACAAACAACAACATTAGACCCATCTACAGATTCACTCTACAAACCACTACGTATACAATTCAACATACAACAATTAAAACAACAATTAAATCTCGCATTAAATGCCAATGATTTAAAATCAGCAACAAACCTATATCTACTAATATATGAAATATTACCAATGACTGCATTAACATGGGGTGATATATTACGTGTCGTTCCCGTCACGGGAGGTATCTACCCCCTAGCAGCACAGGGTAGTACTGTCGATCAAATATTAGATAATGGTTACAATGATGAAGGTGATGCCACAACCGGTAATGAAGATAAAGGTGGGAATTATTATAATGATCCAGTGAAAGCATTATATTGTCCTGATGAAACTACTAGTGGTATTGAGGGTAATGCTGATTTATTGATTTATGCTACTGTTAATCGACATTGTCCATCGAGTGCAACAGCAGGTGGTGGTGGTACTACTACTACGACAAGTTCAAGTGCCAATGGTAATAGAGAAAGACGGAAACTAAACAATAATTCAGGTGGATTAGGTACCTTAGCATCAGCATTATCATGTCAACGTGATCAATACGACAGACCCATCACAGGATCAATCGACTTTTGTCTACAGGGTATGAAATCAACATCAACATTAAATAATTTACAATCATTAATACAACAGAAACATAGTATAATGGGTATTAATGATAAGAATGAGAATTTAGTGGGAAGTATTGGTGCTAGTGAAAAATGGGATGGATGGTATGGTGTTACGAATAAAGATTTAGATGTGGGTGAAGGTAATAATAGTATGTTGGGTAATAATAGGGAGACTGTGCAATATTCTGTTGGTGTTGCTATTCATGGTACGTTTATTTATTGTTGTTTGACATTCTAACGCATAACCTACGATCTTGCTCACATAAAACACCCACACACATTCCATCTATACATAGAAATTGGACATGTCCTCGGGGTAACATCCGACTCGCTGGCGTTCTTCCGTCATCCACTTACCGGACATCCACTAACCCGACGTCCATTTCAAGTATCAACAGTAACATGTGTCAATGGTGAAACACAAACCTATCCCGGCATACCAGGTCCATTGGTAATGCAAGAAGGCCGACATGAAGGTACTGGCAATCGATACTTTGAGGTAGTAACGCCCACAGTCCAACGTGTCGTTCGGAATCATTTCAATTGTGATAGGATGAAGGGTGCTAGACTTGAGAATCAACCAACGAGTTCAGATTGCTTTGGTAGTCATTGGGATGAAATGCTACACTATACCGAAATTATGGGTGCAGTATTCAGTCAGGGAGTGAACATACTGAGTCCATTGACTTTGGCATATCTTGAAGATTCGGGATGGTATCGTGCTAATTATGAAAGTGAGTATGTACACATAAGTCAATTCGGACATAATGCCGGGTGTGACTTTGTTGAAACGAATTGTATCGATTCGAATGGTAATGTACCCGAAGTTTTTCAGGAGCAGTTTTGCAATACTCCCATATCTATATCATCATCGGGGTTGATTGACACACAGTCATCAACACAAACATGCGACCCTACTCATACGCAAAAGACATATTGTGATTATGTCGATACTAATGAAATTGTTGCCATCGGAGCTCAGGGTAAGATACTTGAACCTGCCCCACCCAAGTATCAATATATAGAAGATAAGCCCAATATGCGTCCATATGTCTTTACGAATGCGGACTTTTGTCCTGTACCACACTTGGATCCACAGAGTTGTCTAGAGTTTGGTGGAAGACAACCCTCGAGTGAACAAACTGGAGCGGGCGAGACATATGGTGCTAATTCAAGATGTATTGAAACAGATGGATCACGAAGATATAGTTTGTGTCTACAGACACGATGTAATGCTAGTATTGGCAAGGTTCAGATCGTTGCCGGTGGACAGCTACGAACATGTGAATATGATGGGGAAGTCCATTCCAATGTCTATGGTGATATACGTATAAAGTGCCCAAAGGCAGCACTAGTCTGTCCTGCCCTATTCTGCCCTTCCAACTGTGCTGGTAGAGGTGAATGTAGATATCGATCAGATCTCGGAGATGATGACGATGATTGGCTTGATATGTCAAACCCCGCACCAGCACAATGTATTTGCAACTCAGAAGATGATACCACTGCGGGATGCTATAACACAGAACTAACATTCCCGGCAGTGTATGGATTCACATATGAAAGCCCGAACAAGGCAAATAAGACACTCTTCTTGATCATCGTAGGGTCGTTGATAGCAGGGTTGGCATTAATGTTTGTTGCTGTCAGACAGTATAAAGCCAGACAGAATGTTTTTCTCTAAATATAAATATATATGTCAATAGGATAACATGAGATCATTTTGTGTGCTGCCTTGCTGCCTAGTATCTATTTTTATTCTTAAAAAGGATACCGATGAGAATGAAGATGAAGGATGATGCTGCTGTACTGTCAATACCATACCTAGAGTATCAATGGAGCTGATTGGTCCACTACTTCCACAATGAATATGAATCTATGAGTATGATGAGGTCAGTTGTTAGACCAACAGTTGTTATGTCATGCGTCGTGCGAATGTAGTGAGTGCTAAATGGCCGTCAAAGATACTGTGTCTAGAAATATTGTCTACTAATTTTGTGAACGGCAAACACCTTCCATGCATCTTTCCTATTTGTATCTTATCCATTAGTAGAGAGGCCAATAGTCCGTTCATTGTTGATTTTGTCTTTGTAGTAGCTAGGATTGTACTCGTTTGATGTTCAACCTCAACCTCATTGCAATGAACAGATGCTCATAAAATTTTACACCATTGTCAAAGGAATATTATTAATACTCCATCAGGACTACTTCCCCTATCATCTTTCTAATAATATATTTCAACAAGCACTATACCTATATTACACTCAACACAATGAAGCTCTCAGATATTCTACCAGTATTCCTAGCCATATCATCTGTCACCATCAATGTCAATGCCCAGTGTTCATATATGAACGCTCGTCGTTTGAATAGTAGGGGTAGCAGAGTATCACGTAATCTCCAAGCAGAAGAAGAAGAAGAGTTTGTTTCTGAATTTCGATATGGACGAATGGCAAACACTACTGTGGTCGCATCGTATAACTCGTCAAGTGTATCCGACATCATCGTTGCTGGAAATGGTTATATGAACAGCGCCATACGTGATACTGGAGTTGTTTTTAATACGGATTTCTCATTCAATTTCTCCGAGTCTTTCAATTTCATCGATAAAAATGGAACTAGCACAGGTGAAAAAACTACATCTTTAGTTCTTGAGTTTCCTGGAGGTCAGCCAACCGTCGTCGCCGGGCAGGCTGGATATACCTATCTCGGACAGCTGCTGTCACATGATATGAACAAAGATCTGACCTCTGTAATGGGAGAACCTATTGATCCTGAATTGATTCATAACGGAAATACACCCTTTATTGATTTGGATTCTATTTACAGCTTTATGGGCAAAACACCTGCTCTCATAGAATTGTCGGATGGGAGATTTGTATTTGAATTTGCACAGACACAAGATGGATATTGGACAGACTTCCCCAGAGATGTGGATGGCACAGCCAATATTCCAGACCTTCGTAACGACAACCAAGTTCCTCTCGCTGGTATCATGAAGGTATGTGGAGTATGTGGTGTCTTATCTTGTATGTTATGCTGCTGTTCAAAGAATACTATCTAACCTGTACTGGATACCACATTCATTTCTTGATCATCCTCATCATCCCTATTACAGGTGTTCATGTTAGCCCACAATCAATTGATGATCTTTGAAGATATGACCTTTGATGAAGCCAGGAGTGAGATGGAACATACCTGGAGGAGTATTGTAAAGAAAGACTTAATGCCTAAGTTATTTGATAGTGACGTGCTTGATGAGGTATTTGCCGACAATTATACCAAGAATTTGTATACTGGTGATATTGCAACTGAGAATCGGATGCCTGTTGAATACTCAGCTGCAGCCTACCGCACATTCCACTCCAGACTTGCTGGGGCATATCAAACTCAAGGTTGTGGGCCATTTTGGAGTGTAAGTTCGTTGTCTCTCCCTCATACCTCTTGACTTTGTTGCCTCCGCTTCACAATGAATCTAATATTGTTATTATGACTACAATACTTAACCAAATCACAGGTCTTTCCAGATAGTAATACACCCCGTGAGGGGTCGCTGATGGGAGGGAAACAAGTACCGTCTGGCCAAGATGTTGAGTGGGGATGCTTCTTTGGAACTAGTGCTGGATCATGCGTCGGGTCAAATGCAACTGCTTGTTTTGGACCTAATGCAACTAATCCATTTAATCGAGCTCTTCCAAACAGTGGTCAGAATCTAGGTGAGTACAAGGGATTTCTCATGAATGGCTCATCACTATATCTCATGTATTCTTTCTATTCAAACATTCTTTTATTCAGATGTGTCGTATGAAGGTGTTCTCATCAAAATGCCTACCGACGGACCTGGCGTTCCAGACACTCAAACTCAAATTGCAGATGGTTTGGATGGTGTCGCGTACGGCCTCACAGGAGATGACTTCAAGCTTACAAATAGAAATACAGGTCAAGAATCCCCAGTAGCAAACATGGCAACTATTGACCTCGCGAGATCCGAGACGGTCAAAGTCCCTGGCGGCGTAGCTTTTGCTACATATGCCAAAGAAACATTAGGACTGGACATTACAGTCTACACAATCCAGGACATGGCAGACAGTCCAATGGGACTTCCAGCCGAGTATTACCCCAGTGCTGGCCGCCCCTTTTATGCATCTCCCTTGCCAACTGATGTGCCCCTTGAAATTTATCTTCTCCATGAGTCGATGGAAGAACAAGATGGTGTAGTCTTGGGAAAACTTGGTTCATATATTTGTGCCGAGACAATCGATCACTTCCTTGATGCGCCCGGTAATAATGATACCTGGGTATCAAAAATGACTAATTCAAGTGAGGTGACATTCATGGATGTAGTCGAATGGATTGGAGATGAGAATGAACAGTTTGGAGGTGGTTGGGCTTGGGGTCCTGACGAGTATGAAGAACCGATTGAAGTCAATTTCAATTTGTGTGGTCCTCAACCATGTAATTTGCAAGAGTCGCTCCAAGTGGCAACGGGCTTCATCGGCAGGGGTATTAGAACCATCCCTGGCGATAATGATGAAGTAGGATGTAATTTCTTGCAAGGCTTGCCTGCAGCATCTAACCTCTTTGATAGGCATTTGCAAGGAGGATTCAGTGGCGCTTTCACTTGCAAGTTGGAAGTTTGCGTCGAAGAGGAAAATGACTTTACTGATGGTGATTGTAAGATGGTATCTGTGACGACTACATGTAATCCCACTGCCGATTGTACGGTATAAGCATGGTATAAGATTAATTGAAGGGAGATGGTGGTGCCGACTTGGAAACTCACGATATGAATAAACATGAGATGAAAGTCAATATGGCATGAATGATTGTTTAGTATGTGTGAATGTGAAGCCCAAGGATTAGAAGAAACACATGGAATAAATAGTTACTAGATAACCTAGTACCGTTTGATAAGAAGATAAGGTATGTGTGCATAAGATACATGTCTCAAAATGCCTATAGACTACAGTTGCCTTCACATTGTTTATCGTACTCTCTCTATCTAGGTATAATTATATTACTAATAATAATCATGTCAACACTAAACTACTCTTCTAGTATATCATCTCTACCATCAAGGGCGGTAGTAGTAGCTATATCAGTACTATTAATAATATCCTCATCTCAGATA
>Ga0214479_100662_pt1 | contig 18829 bp, 10 predicted proteins | sample M1_20Mar14CPVII9_5_FD_165054 | JGI IMG/M metagenome (GOLD analysis project Ga0214479, IMG submission 165054) | Marine eukaryotic communities from Monterey Bay, California, United States - M1_20Mar14CPVII9sort6BwellE14 | ecosystem: Environmental > Aquatic > Marine > Unclassified | place: USA...
TCAATAATCAACGAAATCCAATACTTTTAAATTGCAAGTTTTATTTCTATCATATAGTGTCTACAGCCCTAATAAGGGTATATTAATGCTGGTGCTTAATGCTAATATCTCACCACTGAAGCTCTCTGCATATCTGCTTATCATCTCTAATAAACAATGTCAATATATGCTAGAGGCCCCATTCTCATTCATGATTGGCGTGATTGGCGTATTTCGTACTTTTGTACTACATTTTATTGGGATTTTATCGTATTGATACGAGTTTTATGTAATAACTTGCGTTATTTTTGTTTTGATATCGGCGTGCAACCTATGAATACACAATTTCGAGACCGCCGGTGCAGATCATCATATATACGTCTAAAATGTACGTTGATAAAAGAATAGAGTGGGGTACTATCAAATTCAAAGATCAATAAGCACACATCAAATTCCTCATATCAACTATAGACTTTTATAGCACAGGACAACACAACAGCTTGAACGGTGAACAACATCATGGACATCAGTATACCAAAACCATCGGAATTGACATCATATGAAATATTAGGATCATTGATAGTAGCATCGTGTATATTATTTTTAGTATATGCACCAATTTATAATAAAAACAAGGAACGTGATAGAGAACTATTCAAACAACCACCGCCACAATTCGAAGATTGTCCGATATGTTTTATACGTTTGCCATCACTAAACTCGGGAAGTAAATATATGGCATGTTGTGGCAAAGTTATTTGCTGTGGCTGTGCTTATGCGGTGAAAGAAAAAAGGGTTGCGTCTAAATTACTGTGTCCCTTTTGTAGAACCCCGGCACCTACTTCAGAAGAGGAGGTAATTAAAAGAATGGATAAACGTATGGAGGCAAACGACGCTAATGCATTCTTCAATCGTGGTTGTGACTATTTATATGGAATGAATGGTACTCTTGTGGATATGGATAAAGCATTAGAACTCTTTTATCAGGCATGTGAGCTAGGTCATGCAGGAGCACATCATAATGTTGGTTGTGTTTATGTTAATACTAATGGTCACGGTGTGAAACGAGATAGGAAGAAGGCCGTACATTACTATGAGCTAGCTGCTACGAAGGGAGATATAGATGCAAGGAATAGTTTAGGCCTAATAGACAAGCATTCAGGTAATTATGAGAGGGCATTGAAACATTTCATGATTGCAGTAGAGAGTGGGAATGATGATTCTTTGAAGCAGATCAACCAATTATACTCAAAAGGATATGCAACAAAAGATGATTATACAACAGCACTACGATCATACCAAACATATTTGGGGGAAATCAAGAGTGTTCAGAGGGATAAAGCTGCTGCATTCGATGAGTCAGAATATCGGTACTATTAGAATAGGAATAGGAAGGGGCCAAAGTAAAGAGAGTGAAAAGAGCCGATACTTTATGAGTATCAAGGATAGTATCAAGTTGAGGAACATAACCCTGTAACTAGTGAGATGATCGGATTCGTTACGGTTAGATTATTATGCATAATAAAGATGATGGATACATAAAGATTTTATTAATAAGTTATTCAATGTTATATTGGTTACTGTACACTAGTCCTCATCAGCATATCAGTATTGAAGAAATCAAAACAACTACAAACTCAACCATTCCCAGTAGAGTATATGATATGCTTCCAGACGATGAACAACACGCACTACCCGGATCTTCTGATATAGAATTACTCTGCTGCTCTAAGGAAGAAGATGCTGCAGTTGTTTCATCCGTTAATGATAGAGGCACATCTGAAGAGGCCGGATTGAATGTTGTTGGTTGTATTTCGGGAGATTCGGTAGGTGGATTACTTGGTGATTGATATGGAGAACAAGATGCTCCATCGGCAACATCATCCGATTCTAATACTAAAGTTTCATCTGTAACTCCACCGGTATATGTTATCTCAATAACTGATCCCGTACCATCCTCTGTTACATAGAGTCTTCCACATTTATCAAACTGCACATCAACTGGTCGTAGAGCTCCTGGCCACTTTGCATTATCACTATCATGTTTAAATAAGTCAATTGGTAATGCCGTTGGGTTGCCTGAACTATCAAACGATATGTATACAACTTTAAATCCAGTCGGAGGACTTCTATTCCATGACCCATGAAATGCAATAAAGGCATACTTATCCATCGATTTTGGAAAAGATCCTGTACATTCCTCATCTTGTGATGTATCTCTCCAATTATAAAATGTTATACCAAGCGGAGCAGAATGGGCAGGCATTGACATCTCCGATGGGTTTGTATTCTCTCTACACCATTCATCTGTATATCCCGAACTTATAAAACTAGGCCATGCCCAAATTGTATTTGCTCCTTTCATACCAGATCCCCCGTTTCGAGTTGGTAGACAGTACTCACTAAAACAATAAGGGTAGCCCCAGTTTTGACCAACTTGATCTTGTCTAAATCGATTCAATTCCTCTGATGGATTGTCATTATGTATATCTCCTCCTAAGTCTTGTCTATATAGATTATCAGCTCCATTCTCTACTCCCCATAGATCTTTGTAACTATCAAATGCTAATCCAACTTCATTTCTTAGCCCATCTGCAAATACCTCTCCATTATTAAATATCATTGGTTGATTTCCATCCCACGTGCTTATATCAAACCGTCTTATTCTTGATCTACTACTATCGGCATCAACATTACCATTCGATCCTATACTAACATATAACCATTTACCCTCGGCATCAAATGCAAGAGTTCGCGTCGTATGTCCACCAGGAGCACCTAATTCATTACTAGTCGTGCCACCCATACCCATTATTACTTCTTGAATGTTTTTATCATTTGATGTTGTCGTTTGACCAGTTTTATATGGCCATCGATAAACAGAAGTGGCAGTGGAAGCATATAAAAAACCATTTGATAACTCGATACCATGATTTAGACCACTCTTTATTGCAATAGGCACTATGGTATCTCCATCATTATCTAATCTTATGACACGACCTCTACCCCTTTCAACTAATAACATATCATAATCACTGCCAATATGCAATCCTCGAGGTTTGATCAATCCATTAGTGTAAAGACGTGAACAGAAATTAGGTTGTAGCCATGCAAAGTTTCCTGCCCATATCTCACTTGAACAGCTACTCATCTTTTTAATTCCCTACCCTCCGCTGCTCTTCCATGATAATACATAGCGTCCATTGCCCCACTATGTATTATCCACTATACTATTATGCACGATCATCTCAACACCAACTCATCGGCATCATTCGATGATCGGAATGTCCGTCAATTTTAGGATACCACTTTGCAATAAATCAACCAACCGTCAAAATAGAAATGTCAACCGCCTCCATCCAACCGCCTCACATCGCCAAGATAATAAACGACACACCATACTTACCATACATAATAACGGAATATAGAATTTATAAGCTGTAAAAGATAAGCAATAGGAACCGCCGTTCAAGTTTGTCTTGCACTGGATGTGCCAATAAACAAGATGACCATATCAGTTGAAAACACACAAGTAGATCACAATATACATATCTCGTCATCAATCAATGCAGTCTCTAATGATATATGCAAGAATGTCACTGATGAAAAGATTAGCTTTGGTCTATCTATATGTGCCAATTGCGGTAAAGAGAGTGACGAGGTCAAGAACACATGTAACAAATGTAAACAAGTGAAATACTGCAACGCTGCATGTAAAAAGCAACATAGACAAAAACATAAAAAACAATGTGAAGAACATGTCAGATTAGCCAAGGCTAAGTTACATGATGAAAAGCTGTTTAGACAACCCCCGCCACCAGAAGATTGCCAAATTTGTTTCCAACGATTACCAATGCTTAGTGGTTCAACAAAGACAATGGCATGCTGTGGAAAAACTATTTGTAGTGGATGTTGTTATGCACCTGTCTATGATAATCAAGGGAATGAAGTTGCTGAAGAAAAGTGTGCCTTTTGTAGATCTCTATGCCCTGCATATGAGGAGATAACGGAATTGAATTTGAAAAGAGTAGAGACTGGTGATGCCACTGCTACTTACAATCAAGGAATGTATTATTTTAGAGGGACTAGGGGATTTCAACAAGATACGGATAAAGGATTAGAAATGTGGCGTCGGGCAGGAGAACTTGGATATGCTTCAGGATACTTCAGTGTTGGTGTTGCTTATCATACTGGTGAAGGAGGTGTAGAAGTTGATATGAAGAAAGCATATCATTACTATGAGTTGGCTGCTATGAAAGGGAGTGCACTTGCAAGAGCCAATCTAGGTTGTGCTGAGAGGGATGCAGGCAATTGGGACAGAGCATTCAAACATTGGATGATTGCCGTAAGAGATGGACATGAATATTCGCTAAAGTATATACGAGATTTCTACTTAGATGGACATGCGACAAAAGAAGTCTACACAAAAGCATTACAATCATATCAAGAATACTTGGGGGAGATTAAGAGTCAACAGAGGGACGAGGCTGCTGCGGCACATGATGATTGTCGCTACTATTAAATGCATAAGAACATGGGATTAGAAAAGATCATTCTAAATGATACTGACTAAGCTTAAATATCCTAAAAGAGCAACAAACATAAAATAACAAAACAAGCCAACATTAATCACAATCTTGATAAGAATTCACGTGCATTTGCCAATGATGATTCCTCTTCACTCATCAACCTCCGAGCACCGTCGGAGCGATGTAATGTTGGTACAAAGTTTATCTATGGAATATGATCGAGATAGGGTAAAGTAGTAATTGTATCTTCGCTGTATAACCAAGGTTCTAATAGTAACGATACTCTTCATTATCATATGCTACGGCTTTATCCCTCTGAGGACTCTTTATCTCACTCAAGTACTCTTGATAGGATTGTAATGCCTTTGCGTAGTCAACTTTTGTTGCTTGTCTATTTGAGTATAAATCTTTGATACTGTTCAACGACCTCGAATAGCCACCCTTAACAGCAATCATATAGTGCATCAGTGCTCTATCTATATTACCTGCCATATTCTCAAAATAGCCTAGGTTGTGTCTTGCGTATACATTCCCTCTCATAGCAGCTAACTCGTAATAATGTGTAGACTTCTTCTTATCAACTTTAACAACTTTACCAAAGTCATAAGCATAACCAATGTTGTTATACGCTGCGGCAAAACCAAGCCCCCCTGCCCGATCATAAAGTTCTAATGCCTTGGGATAATCTTGTGGAAATCCATTTTCCCCTGCAGCATAGTAACATCCTAAATTGTAGATTGCAATAGGATCATTAGCCTCCACTCGTTTCTTGTATCTTTCCATTCCTCCCCCACTTGTTTTAGGAGGCGGAGTTCTACAAAAAGGACACTTTTTATTATCAACTTTTTTCCCTTGATTATCATATAGAGGTGCATAATAGCATCCCATGCATATCTGCTTTCCACAACATAATTGATATCTCCACCCTGAGTTTAGATTTGGTATTCGTAGGAAACAAATTGGACAATCCTCTGGTGGTGGAGGTTGTTTGAAAAGTTCCTCATCACTAATCTTCTTTTCACCATCTAAATACATAGAATCTAATAATTTAACTAACCCGTCGTCATCGGCTGTATCGTTATTATCCTGTTGAGGAGGTGGTTCTTGTACCTCTCGATTGTTAGTAATACATACTTTACATCTCCGCTGATCCAACTTCAATTGTTTCTTACTATAACTCTCCTTGGGTAAATCTTTATGACATGCTGCACAGATCTTCATAATTAATAATTGATTCCGGTGTCCGTTTTGTATAGAAGTTGCGTTTGATGTGTTGTTTATTGTAAGGTGCACCTTCTCCAAAATTTGTTTTGCAATTATATATACCTCAGTGGGGATACACTCAATATATCAATAGCCAACCAGTACATATATAGCACTGGACTAAGGTGAGTTCCGAACAGTAAAATCAGTACTATTACAGCACAACTACCATATATAATGTATATGTAACTCTAAAGTTTATACGTACGTAATGTGGTGCACATGAAAATTTGCTCGTTGTGATTATCTAGACTTAATCTAGATCGATGCCGGCCGATATATCACCACTATTAGACGACGTTGCAATGATTTATGGGCTGGGCATCTAATTAAACTATTTGGCGGGGGTTTCTTCGTCGGCGACCATAGGGACTTGTGACTATTTTACTCCCGAATGGCCCTAACTTGAGCCCACCGCAGGTGCCCCCGGAGGGCTAGCGCGCTTGCGCGCTAGTAGTAAAAATGAGGCAAAATCACTAACAAATCTGAAATATGAAGGTCTTACAATCGTCGAATTATAGATGTGGAGACATCCTATCCGATGCAGTTTTACACGCCGATTTCGAATATGGTACGTATAGGCGACGATTGTGAATAGAAAAAAAGTTATTTAGTAAAAACTGTTTTGCTAAGCTTTTTTACTAACAAAAAATAGGCAATTTTTTCCAGGCTGATCTAGACCATATAGCTCGACATGTAAACTACAAATATGTAGTAGAGGATCCTTGTGCAATTTTAGACCGTTATTCCTCATAGTTTTATTGCAATGGCCGATCATTCGACATTTTTGTGAGTGAGGGCCACACTATAAAATAGTGGTATCTTATATTTTCCCAGGAGTACGGTCACGATCAGCTCGAGAGTACGTTTCGATTAGGAGTACGGTACAATCTGGCCATATGGCCAGAACGTACCGTACTCGTACTGAGCTTATGGTACATAAGCGTTTGGTGTCAACTAATCTCAACTAATGACGATGTTGTTGTCTCTCGTAGGCGCTAAATAACGGCGCCGATGGTCAAACTGCTAAATATTATTTGAGATTAGATATATATGGTTAGGCGAATGTGGTTTGTAGGCTCGCAACGGCGACTTAGGGACACTAACACAACCTTCAAAAAGTACCTTGACGGAATTTCTCCAAAACACTACACACTCGTATTGTCGTGGCTCCTCATATGGTGGATATTGTGCTACTCCCGATATGGGAACTATTTTATTGGCTATCACGTAAGGGAAGGTGTGGTGGTGGGTTATTGTGTCAGCGATCGTCAGGACATTGCTACAGTGAAATATATCCAATTAATTATAGGAATGAGCTCATAGTAATGCTTTTGTATGGAATTCTATACATCCTCAGAGTGAAAAATGGTCATATGTATGCTTGGGATACACTGTGGGGTTATTGTGGGGGGTGTTAACGTTGTATTTGACGCAAAACGTCCAAAATTATCAGAGACCGTATATTGATATTAGAGACTATTTCTTATTAGGTTCGGTAAACGTGCTGCCTGTATTGATGCTTTATGCTATACGAGTGAGGAATCATATAGTTGCTTCAGTGGATGAGAGGGGAGTAGGGTGGTCTACCAAAGAGCGAGCAAGCATCCGTTGTTGCAACAGATCAGAACATATTATGTTGAAAGAATGGCAAGACAACTCTCTCACATAGGAGACGATATACAGCAACGACATTACGCTAGTAGTAAATGAATATATAATGCATTTGATTAAATATTAAATAGAAATATACAGCAGAAGAAGCAGCAGCAGCAGTAATAAAAGTAGTTGCAGTAGTGATACAAAGTAGTTCTAGCCTCTTCTAAACCCAATGGACTTTCCCCAATCTCCCGCTAATTCGAACAACTCAGAAGTGAATAGTGCCCATTCAATACTAGGATAATTGCTTCATATTGACTAGTTCACACTCTAATAAAGTGTTGAATCTAATCCTTCCACATAAACCCAATAATATCCCTTCCCCATCAATTCATCAATCTTCTTACAACTACAATACTAACAACCATAATATCATGTTGGGCTACCCGTAGGGTCAGGGTCCGGTATCCTACCCCTAAGGTTGCTTCTCAGCCCCCAGGGGACTTTTAGTAGGCTTAAATAGGCTTAATCGAATGCTCTCAGTGAGTTAGGAATGAATCTACAATGGCCTTAATTTTTTATTTAAAAAATTTGTAAGTGATTTTGTTAGGGCTAGTTAGGGATTATCCTTAACCTGGGGAGAATTGTTCCAGCTGGCATACCTTTTACCCCCAAAATGGGTCATAAAATTACACGATGATAAAATCTAAGTAAGGCCAGTGTGGTTTTGGACTCTACTCATCAAGGGCTTTCCAATGATGTATCAACCAACTTTCAACTACTTCTAGATCTTCAGAAGCAACTTCTGTAGGATCCTGACCCTACGTGTAGCCATTGATAACTCTCTAGTATATACATATCTCCACCACCATTGAAAAGAGCGGTTAAATATGATCTTGATCATTATCTCATCAATGTAGGAGCATTAGTATTGGCGTAATGCTCAATATCTTAGATATCACACCACTACTAACCTCCCACAACAATAGACACTCTAATGAGTTCGATATCTTAGTCTATACTAACGTTGGTATCGTACCACCACTATCATTTGAAAGAGCGTTAAAAACTCTATTTAAATCACATATTATCGGTGTATGAAGTTATGTTCAGTGATGGTGCTTGAACTTGAGATATTGTAGCAACATCAACTACCTCATTTTTGGCTGGGTTAGTTAAGTGATTTTTTTGCAGCCGATACGCCGTCACGCGCTGCAATCTCCACTTCCGTCGAAAGCAATATAGGTATAGGCACCATCGAATGTGCTGGACGTATTCTAGATGGCATAATAGGCGATGAATAGCGTCGTCAAGTAGGAGGCTAATTTAGAGTCGAGAGAGTGACTGTTTATTAAGCTCATTCCCGAAACGAAAGAAATAGGCGGTATCCTTTCAGCTGATCGCGACCAGACTCCCAGCCTCATTTTTTTGCAATTCACGGCCTTTTTTATACTACGATACTTTTCGTATCGTAACTTACTTAAAGGATACCCTCGGCACCTTCGAAATTTTTACGTCGTTAAAAAACCAACATCAAACATGTATGTATCATGTATACGTATGTACATGCTTACCATATAGAGATAAGTTCACCTTAAAATAGTAAGGCCACCACGTAATAGAGTATCGTCGAATCAATAGCCGCCGCCGCCGCCGTGCAAAGACCTTATCAAAATGAGTACACTAGATGTATCAGTTGAGATGAGCACATCTGATGAAAACACAAAAGTCGACAACAACATAATTAACGCAGTCTCCAATAATATATTATGCAAGTTATGCAAGACGGTTACATCATCTGAAAAAAAGACAACATCATCCAAGCATAGCGTACTCCACTTTGGGATAGAGATATGTGCCAATTGTGGGAAGGAAGGCGACGAGGTCATGAACATATGTAACAAATGTAAGAAGGCAACTTATTGCAACGCCGCATGTAAGAAGAAGCACCGACACAAGCATAAGAAAGACTGTGAAGAACATCAAAGACTTGCCGCTAAGTTGCATGATGAAAAGCTATTCAAACAACCACCGCCGAAAGAAGACTGTTCACTTTGTTTCATACGATTACCAATACATCATACGGGTTGGAAATATAATCCATGTTGTGGGAAACTGATATGCAGTGGATGTAGTTATGCACCTGTCTATGATAACCAAGGCAATATAGTTGCTGGAAAGAAGTGTCCGTTTTGCAGAGCTCCGTGTACTACTACAGATGAGGATCATCTTCAAAGGTTGAAGAAAAGAGTGGAGGCTAACGATCCAATTGCAATACACAATGAAGGATGTGACTATCGAGTTGGAAGAAACGGGTTTCCACAAGATTACAAAAAGGCACTTGAGCTATGGCATCGTGCTGGTGAACTTGGATATGCCGTTGCTTACAACAACATTGGTTGTGCTTATGACTATGGAGAAGGTGTAGAAGTTGACAAGAAGAAAGCTGTACATTACTATGAGATAGGAGCTATGAAGGGAGATGCACTTGCAAGAGCCAATCTAGGTAATAATGAGAAGACTACTGGTAATACGGAGAGGGCATTAAAGCACTTTGTGATAGCAGCAGGGAGTGGAAATCCCAACTCTTTGAAGCAGATCCGAATATTGTACACAAATGGACATGCAACTGTAGATGATGATACAAAAGCTTTAAGATTATATCAAGCGTATTTTGACGAGATTCAGAGTAAACAAAGGGATGAAGCTGCTGCGGCCGATGATAATTATCGTTACTATTAATAGATTATGCACGTGAACATGGGATTAGAAAAGATCATTCTGAAACGATACTGACTAAGCTTAAATATATCCTAAAAGAGTAACAAACATAAAATAACAAAACAAGCCAACATTAATAACAATCTTGATAGGAATTCACGTGCATTTGCCAATGATGATTCCTCCTCACTCATCATCATCGTTGGATCTCCCCCATTCCCAACATAGCCATTTTGATGTACTTCCGAGGCACGGCCTATACCACCCATCCCTCCATCGGAGCGGTGCAATGTCGGCACTACTGATGCCGCCGGAGCTGCTGAGGCGTGACCTGTTGCCCCTGACGTACTATTATTGGCAAGGTTATCAATAGTATCAACAATACCAAGTAATGCCGATGTTAACCTACCATGATGACGATGATGTGAATGTGCATATGACATTTGTGAATAACTCTGTCCCTGTCGGTGAGCATGTGTAGCCGGCCTTTGTTGATGATGAGCACCACCTCCGCCTCCACCCATACTTAAGGAAGGATGACGAGGACGTAATGCCAATCGAAATGGACTTGATAATGCCGATTGTGTCATGTTTGGTGATATTGATTCATTTAGGGTAGTATGATCATTTATTAAGTCTGGTTGTGACATTGGCGTGTTCTGAGGTTGCATGGGATAATTTGGTATTGGACGTGATGGTACATTACTCGCTGATCTACCCGATGTATCGTCCATTCCATTATTATTATTTATACCATCAACAAAGTCAATACTATTCCGATGGATAGGTGTATTATCATGACTGGCCAAGTTGTTGTTATTGGCGTTATCTTGTTGACGTCTGTATTCGGAATCTAATATACCACTTGTGTCACTTGTTCGTGTTGGTGATTTACATTCATACTTTTGTTGTTCGGGTGGCTGTTTTAGCTGTTCGGGAGGTCGTTTTAAATTGGCATTATTATCACTTGTGGTTGTTGAGGGAGATGAACGTTTAGTACCCCTACCCCTCCGTCTCTGACGTAATCCCAAGTTACTATTCGTTGGATCTTCTAACTGCATTGCAAGTAACGTATCAGTCGCGGGAGTATTCGATGGTGAACCATCCGGTGTAGTTGCAACATTTGTTGTGGAGGTTGCAAATAATGATGATTGTGCCGCTGATACTGTTGGTATATTATTATCCACATCTAGTGAATCCAAAGAATCAATAGATTGTCGTCTCCTTATACTATCTCTTGCTTCCTCATGTCCTGCTGTATCCCCAACATAGTCCAAAGAAACACTCCCCACCATACTAGAATCATCACCATTAACACTTCCACCACTTCCCAATCCAGTTAAATATATAGGTATAACCGAATCAACCGTGCATGAAGCTTTACATACCGGACAATGTCGTCTCTGTTCAAATTTACGTTGTGAGAATTGTCCACCTGATGGATTGTACGGTCGATCATTATACATTGCAGACTGCTGTTGGTGTTGTATATTGGTAGTGGTTTGGTACGATGTTGATAGAAAGTTTAACCCACCCGAAGAACTATTACTCTCAATACTGCTATTTCGAATACCCATTCCTACATTATAACTCCTACTTCCCGCATTATAATTACTACTTCCCATATTCGCATTCGTATTTCCACCACCAAATGCGGAATTGTACTCACTCAGCATCATACCAGGTTCCAACCATTGATATAAGCAACTCCAACAGTATAAATGTCCACATTTCGTTACAACTGGTTCGTCACTTACGTTTTCTAAACATATTGCGCATGTAAATCGATTGTCTACTTTTTGTACTTGAGATTTGGAATTGCTTGTATTGTTTGAAGTATTGTTAGAGGAAGGGTTGGAAGGTTTAGCTGCCGGCTTACGATCATCTTCATCAATATTCATATTATCGTTAGTACTGTATGTATAATCTTGTTCTTCAATACAAGGGCTCATTGAACCATCTACTCTTTTACTTGAGGAAGTGGCAGTAGCTGTTGCAAATTCTTGTGTTGTGGTATCGTTTTGTTGCAAATCAATACCGGCAACGGCTGCAGGGGAAGAATTGTTATCAGTGCCGTCATGAGGAGTGTCCTCTGTTGATATATTCACGTAGTCGTCGTCCATTATTCTAATGTAACTGCTCTTTAGTTTATTAGGGTCTACATATAATTATCGACCTCAGGGGACTCTTGACTCTTAGGTATCCGGTATCGAACTTACAAAGTACGAATTGCTATTGAGATGTTGTTGTTGCTTTGTTGATCCACTAAAGCTACCTGCAGTGTATAATTAGCACGAAGGGTGTAATATAGTACATATATATCATTACGACGTCGTCTAGTAGTGGTGATATATATCGGCCGGGATATGGATCTAGATAATCTCAAACACGAAACAAATTTTTTTGGAAGGTGCACAACTTTAGTTTTAGAGTGTTACGTATATCAGTATTTATAGTATATGGTTGTTGTATATATTAGTATTATATTATTATTCGGAACTCATATTGGTTATACGGTTGGTCATTGATATATTGTATCTCCAACTGTGACACACCTACTATTGCAAAACAAATTTGGTTAAGGTGCACCATAAGAATTACCCACAACAAAACATACCCTTTGTTATATAACAGAATAGACAGCGAAGTATATAAGCATACCATATCAATCATGAAGGTATGTGCTGCATGTCATACCGATCTACCAAAAGAAAGTTATAGTAAAAAACAATGGAAGTTAGATGAATATCAGCGGAGGTGTAAAGTATGTATTACTAACAATCGAGAGGTACAGCCAATCCCAGAACAGGACAATAACTATTCAAACACCAATGAAATCATCAAATCATTAGATTCTATGTGTATGAAGGATGTTGAGAAGATTAGTGATGAGGAACTATTCAAACAGCCTCCGCCAGCCGACGACTGCCCAATTTGTTTTCTAAGAATGCCAACTGATGAAGGCTGGAGATATAAGACGTGTTGTGGAAAAGTTATATGCTGTGGATGTATCTATGCAGTTTCAAAAACAAAAAAGGCTATACCACTGTGTCCCTTTTGCAGAACTCCGCATGCTAATACAGATGAAGAAATGAATGAAAGAGACAAAAGACGAATGGAGGCTGGTGTTCCCATTGCAATTCACAATGTAGGATGCTACTATGATAGGGGGACTAACGGATATTCACAAGATCATACAAAGGCATTGGAATTGTGGCATCGGGCAGCAGAGCTTGGTTATACCATGGCTTATGCCAGTATTGGTTATGCGTATGATGAAGGTGAAGGAATAGAAGTTGATAAGACGAAGGCGGTATATTATTACGAGTTAGCTGCTATGAGAGGAAATGTATACGCAAGACACAACCTAGGCAATAGTGAGATGAGGGCAGGCAACATAGATAGAGTATTGAGACATTACATGATTGCTGTTAGGGATGGCTACACGAAGTCTTTGAACAGTATCAAAGAATTATACACAGCTGGACATGCGACAAAAGACGATTACATGAAAGCATTACAATCCTATCAAGAGTACTTGAGTGAGATAAAGAGTCCTCAGAGGGATAAAGCCGCAGCATATGATAATGAAGAGTATCGTTACTATTAGTCCTTAGTGCTGGGCACGGTGACTTTTGCATATCATATATTGAACTAAACAAATGGGGTAGACTAAATATTAGTGTCAAAGTATAATGAGATCTAGTTTATCAATATGCTATTTTAGGTTATACCCTTCTATCAATAGTATCGACACTCCTCACTGTCAGCAGCAGCTTCGTCCCTCTGCTTACTTTTGATTTCGCCCAAATATGCTTGATAGGATTGCAATGCTTCCATATAGTCATCTTTTGTTGCGTGTCCTTTTGAGTATAACTTTTGAATTGCCTTTAACGATTCAGATAATCCACCCCTAACTGCAATCATATAATGCTTCAATGCTCGATCCATATTGCCTGCATCTTCCTCGTCAAGGCCTAGATTGTGTCTTGCTACTTCATTCCCTCCCATAGCTGCTAGTTCGTAATAATGTGTAGCCTTCTTCTTATCAACTTCTACTCCTTGTCCATTATAATAAGCTACACCAATGTTGCAATAAGCCATTGCATGGCCTAGGTGTCCTGCCTTGTCCCAAAGTTCTAATGCCTTATCATAATTTTTTCGAAATCCTCTTTCCCCTTGATAGTAATTTAGTCCTTGGTTGTAGATAGCAATAGCATTATCTGCTTCGAAAAGTTTCATTCTTCTTTCAATTTCCTCTTTATGTGAATTTGCCGAGGGAGTTCTACAAAATGGGCACTTATCACTATCAACTTTATTGCCTTGGTTATCATAAACAGGTGCATGACAACATCCACTACATATAAGTTTCCCGCAACATAATCGATATTTCCATCCAGTGTTTAGATTTGGTATTCGTTCGAAGCAAATTGGACAATCTCCATGTTGTGATGGTGGATCTTTGAATAGTTCTATATCGTGTAGCTCTGCGGCAATTCTAAGTTTTTCATTATGTTTCTCAGCAGCAAGTCTAACATGTTCCTCACAATCATTCTTATGCTTCTTTTTGTGTACCTTTTTGCAGACGGCATTGCAGTATTTCACCACATTACATTTGTTGCATGTGTTCATCTTATCGCTAATACCCTCCTTACCACAATTTGCACATATCGATACATCTTCCTTATCGGCCGTACTCATATTCTTTAACTTATCGTTAACATCACATACACCATCATTATTGGATTTTGTTGATGCACCGTCTTTGAAAATCTTGTCAGACTCACCGCCGCTCATCATAATATACTCGTATATGCAGTATATCAGTGTTGATTGTTGCTATTTGTATACCTCAATATTCACTGATTAATCTATTATACCGGCCTCTTCACTCTCTCTACTTTGCACAGTTTGGTTTAGGCTGGTTGTAGTTGATGGTGATACTTCTCTTCTAATAACTCTATGTCGCATGCGAATTGATAAAGACGACCAACAAAACCGTTAAAGTTCAGACGTTTGATAATAGTTTATCGTATACCGTAAATCCATACAAAAGGTATTAGAAGGTATATATATCTCCTCCTTATTCTTCTTCTTCAATATCATTAACAAGTACGAAGTAACATTGTCAATAGATGTCAAACAATAAAACCGTATTGATACGGTATTTTTTCACACTATCATGATAGTACAAGTACGATTTTATAACTTCTACATATTGATTGTTGTTGCTTGCTCCATACTGCAGTATAATTAGAAGGGGGTGTGGAAGTTCATATTGATATATCTGTAATGTCCCAAATCGTATTAGTGTTCCATTTTTTGGGAAGGTGCACTACACAAATAACATAAAAGCAGATGGTACATATAACTATTACATTATGGTAGCTGTACAACAGTATTTATATTATCGATTCTGAAATCATCTCCGTTCGTGCTATAGTCCTATATAATAAGGTTGATTATTGATTAATTGAGTGTTTCTCCAACTGAGATATATTATTGCAAAACAAATTTTGGATAAGGTGCACCATTAACAATACAAACAGCCTCATAATAAACACAATCACCACCAACAATCTGTATCAATAATGAAGCTATGCGCAGCATGTCATATAGATCTACCCAAGGATAGTTATAGCAAGAAACAATGGAAGTTAGATGAAAACCAGAGGAGATGTAAAGTATGTATTACTAACAATCGAGAGGTGCAACCACAACCGCCACACCATCAGAATAATAACGATACGAATACCAACGAGATCATCAAAGCATTAGATTCTATGTATTTGAAGGATTTTGATAAGAAGATAAGTGACGAGGAACTATTCAAACAGCCACAACCTACAGAAGATTGTCCTATTTGTTTTCTCCGAATGCCTACACTTGAGACGGGGTATAGATACATGACATGCTGTGGAAAGATAATATGTAGTGGATGTATTCGTGCCATGGACGAAATAGACGAAGACGAAAAGTGTCCTTTTTGTAGAGTTCCAGCTCATGAAACGTTCGATGAGGAACTCGAGAGGATGAAGAAAAGAGTGGATGCTGGAGATACCATTGCAATCCACTTTCTAGGATGTTGGTATTCTGAAGGGGAGAAAGGTTTGCCTTTATATTATACAAAAGCGTTAGAACTATGGCATCGTGCAGCTCATTTAGGTTATGCTGAAGCTTATTGTAATATTGGTTATTCTTATGCAAATGGTATTAGAGGTGTAGTATTAGACAAGAAGAAGGCTCAGTATTATTACAAGTTAGCCGCTATGGCGGGGGATACGCAAGCAAGGCACAATCTTGGTAATAATGAGCTGCGTGCAGGTAATATGGATAGAGCTTTGAAACATTATTTGATTGCAGGGGGCTGCGGACACGCTAATTCTTTAGGCACTATCAAAGAATTGTACTCAAGAGAATCCATAACAAAAGAAGATTACACAAAGGCATTACGATCTTACCAAGCATACTTGAGCGAGATTAAAAGTGCCCAGAGAGATGAGGCCGCTGCATTTAGTAAAGAGATGTATCGTTACTATTAGTCATGGGGCCAATGATACCATTACCAAATAGAGGTAGAGAGGGGGAAATGTTATATTGTTATCAGTCGTTAACTACTAGCAGTTGGTGCTAGGTGGATTATACGTAAAGGAAAAGAAGGAGTGTTTGTACATCAAGTTCCAGATTACTTTAGAGGTAGTAGTAGAGTTGTAAAATAAGAAATCTAATCAGTTACATCTATTGTCTTCAGTAGTAACGAAACCTTTCATCAGATGCAGCAGCTTTATCCCTCTGTACACTCTTGATTTCACCCAAGTATTCTTGATATGATTGTAATGCTTTCATGTAATCTTCTTTAGGTACAAATCCATTTGAGTATAACTGTTTAATGTTCTGCAAAGACTCATTATGACCATCTTTTACCGCAATTATGAAGTGTTTCAATGCTCTATCCAAATTGCCCGCCTTCCCCTCATTAATGCCAAGATTATGCCTTGAAATTATACATCCATCCATAGCTGCTAGCTCAAAGTAGTGTATAGCCTTCTTCTTATCAGCTTCTACTCCTTGTCCATTATCATAACAAGCACCAATGTTGGTATATGCTTTAGCATGCCCAAGTTCACCTGCACGATGATGTAGTTCCAACGCCTTCTTATGATCTATTGGATATCCATATTTTCCATATTTGTACCAGCACCCTTGATTGTCTATTGCAATGGGATCATTAGCCTCAATTCGTTTTTCTCGTCTTTCATTTGTCTCGGCAGCTGATTCAGGCCGTGGTGTTCTACAAAAGGGACACTTTTTATTATCAACTTCATTCCCTTGATTATCATACACAGGAGCATGAATACATCCACTGCATATAACTTTTCCGCAGCATGATTGGTATTTACTACCCGTAATTAGTGAAGGAAGGAGTTGAAAACAAATTGTACAATCTTCATTCGGTGGAGGTTGCTTGAATAGTTCTTCGTCATGTATTTCAGCGGCTCTCTTTCTACATTCTTTCTTGTGTTGTGACTGATTCTTCTTCTTGCAAGCAGCATTGCAGTACTTTACTACTTGATTGCATTTGTTGCATCTGTCGTTAATCTCATAGCCCTCTTTACCGCAGTTGGCACATACTGATACGCCGTTATCTTTATCAACCCTGTTCATATTTTGTAACATATCGTTCCACGTTGTGTCTATAAATGGAATGAAAAAAAGTAGATATTGTAAGTATGTCGTATCAATTATTTAATGTGCACACTACTATGTTGCATCTTTCTTTATCCCGATACCTAACTACTTCTTCCAATCCTATACCGATGTTTAGCATGGAGGGGAGGGATAAGAGTATCGTTATAGCAGTTTATGGTGCACAATAGTGCACAATGCAATCTCAATAACATCAATGAAAATTTGACTGTTGGACTGAACGACATTTAGGATACCACCAATCAAGGAAGATAAAGAGATGATCCTGCCATTCAATATTATATATAGGTAGTTACTTTGACATCATCGCTTTACATGCCCGGATTTGATACGTATACAATCACTCCATATAAGTACATTGAATAGATACTACGAACGAGTTACTTTGACATCATTACAGTTGTACAATAGGTGTGTTCAATAATAGAGTTACTTTGACATTTCAATTTACACATTTGATACCGATTAACTCAGTAGTTGTATACATCATACCAGATAACTACATTATATGTGATACGACCGATAAAAATACCAACATATGAGTGCCGTCGATGAAGATTATGAAGTATCGATATGTGCCAATTGTGGTAAGGGCGAGGAAGAGAGTCACAAACTAAAGGCATGTACGGCATGTAAGATGGTTAAATATTGCAATAGAGAATGTCAAATTGCTCATCGTTCACAGCATAAGAAAGAATGCAAAAACCGAGCTGCCGAGTTACTTGATATTGAACTCTTCAAACAACCTCCCAATCCGAATGGAGATTGCCCAATTTGTTTCCTGAGAATGCCTTTAATGAATTCAGGTAGTAGATACCAGTCGTGTTGTGGAAAAGTTATATGCAATGGGTGTGTCTATGCTCCTGTCTATGATCGTGAAGGTAATAAAGTTGATGTTGACAAACAAAATGCGTGTGCATTTTGCAGAGTTGTGGCTCCTAAAACAGATGAGGAAGCAATTGAAAGGTTGAACAAACGTGTAGAGGCTAATGATGCGCAAGCAATCTTCAATTTAGGAGTTTACTATCGAG
>Ga0214479_100663_pt1 | contig 18826 bp, 14 predicted proteins | sample M1_20Mar14CPVII9_5_FD_165054 | JGI IMG/M metagenome (GOLD analysis project Ga0214479, IMG submission 165054) | Marine eukaryotic communities from Monterey Bay, California, United States - M1_20Mar14CPVII9sort6BwellE14 | ecosystem: Environmental > Aquatic > Marine > Unclassified | place: USA...
TTCTATGTATTATCATCGGGACGTTCGTTAACAACGCCGCCGTCGATGCATCGTCGTCGTCGTCACTTCGTGGTAGCAGCACCATCGACAACAACAACAATGTAGCCCTCTCACCATTGGGTAATAACATTGTATTCGCTGGTATTACCAAATCAACTTCACGATTTGCAACATCATTCTTATGTAACTCGACTTCATCATCGGACATGTCAATCTTGTACGAGATACCGTCATCATCGACCTCGCATACGATGTAGGATTCATCATGTCGATCTTCGTAGTCTTTCTCGACGAGGAGTGTTTCACTGCATGTTGTTGTTTCTTGTAGACGACGATGTGATAGTGTAGATGATGGTGATAGGGCTACATTGTTGTTGTTGTCGATGGTGCTGCTACCACGAAGTGACGACGACGACGATGCATCGACGGCGGCGTTGTTAACGAACGTCCCGATGATAATACATAGAAGAGCATTATTGTTGTTGAATAGACGCATGATAATATTGATGGTTGACAGTCGAGATGATAGTTGCAATTGTACTAGATGATCGTGGTACTGTCAATGTCGATAGTCGATGATATCGTGCAATTGCAATGACAAATAATATGAGATTAGGTGCATATGATGTGCCTCTCGACCACTGCCGATGTGATATTATTCGTGACATGATTAGATGATATTAATCACCTTGTAGCGTGAGGGCTCAGTTCACGAACTTCCAATCGCTAGGAGGCCGATGCACAAGGTGGCATCAAATTGGCTATTCTAATGTGTCACTATGGGCCGCTTCATTGCCGACATATCAGCAGTAGATAACGAGATAAAGTGACCATAGGATTTGTCTGTGATAATGACCCGAAGGATACCTAAGGTATCCTTTCCTTTCTTCCACCAAATGAGTTCTCTTACATGAAAACCGATCCTTTATCCTCGCCTTGTTTGATGGTTGTCCTCTTGTGTTGGTTGATCCAATCTCTAGTGCCACACACGTTGCAAGCATGATCCTTATATCAAAACAAATTACATATATATTAGCCTTATCAACAACTGTAATGATTAACCAACTGCTGGTCATGTCTCATCAGAGCAATAAAGTTATTGCAATGGTTGCAATGCGAAACATCAAACATATGAATGTTATACCATCAAGTCGACTGCACAAAACAAGAAGAATATGTCTGCAACAACATCTATATTCTCATTCAAGTCAGTCTAGTACATCCTATCAAGTATCCGAGGAGACTAAGTCAATATCAAAATCACAATACAACACAAATAAATATGAACGATTTCGACAAGATATCAACTCAGCCATCAACTTGGACAATATCAATAGCTGCAGTAGTGATGATCCAATATTGTATAAAACAAATCTTATCAATGTCGGTAAACGATCTATAGAAGTTATTTCACCAAATAGACGATCATTCAATCGAACATGGAAGCGAATGAAACCAATGATTGATATTGTCTTGACATCTTGTATAGAAAGTGAAAATGATGATACAGCAAAGCAGAGCGATATACAATCTGACAAGAGGATATCTTCTTTAGCTGATGTGGGGTGTGATCATGGTATGTTAAGTGTTAGTCTAGCAACTATTTCATGGGTAACACAACAACAACACTATGTCAATCTAGAAAACATATCTCACAATGATGACAGCAGCAAATCTGTCAGCAAAGGTATATCAATTTTTCCTCCTACACGAATATTTGGTACAGATCTATCATCAATGGCATTAGAAAATGGCGGTCTAGTATCATTGAAGAAGATTAACGAGGCCATGTTACCACTATCGTCCTTAAATGTCGATCTACCAATTGTATTTCATGTCGGAGATGGTCTTAAACCATTGCAGAAAGGTGAGGCAGATGCTATTATACTAGCTGGCATGGGAGTTGAAACAATGTGGACTATATTAAAAGATGATATGGATAGAGTTCATACAAAAAGAATCTTTGTACAACCTACCAACTCTCGCCCGCAACATTTAATGATCTTATATGAAAAACTTCAACAGTCTAGTGGATGGGTGTTGAGAGATGAAACAATATCCTATTTAGGTGGAAGGTGGTATATTAATGCTTATTTTGAGAAAGGATGTAGTCAAGAAGAAGATGAGGATAACTCGTTTTGTTTCCCAGGACATTTCCTGGTACATAGTGATACAGAAGAAGAGAGAGATGCATATGATTCATATGTAAAACATCATCTTTGTTGGCTGAGAGAAGATTTTGAAAGACCCAAATGCATACTTGAGGATGAAGACAAGAGATGGTTGGAATATATACAATCTGCTGAAGAGAATGCCCAGTGGAAGGATCTTTCTTCGTGGTACAGTCAGTGATTAGTTCACAGATAAAGGAGAAACAACAACACATACCTAAACATATGCAACAATTCACATTTAATACACTCTTCTTTACATACATATAATATTAACACTTAACAACAATCATTACCACCACCACCATTATTATAATAAGAGGAACTGCCCTGATGATTTAAATCAACTCTTCTCTGGGTAGGTGCATAAGATAACACTGGCGGTGCTTCCTTTCTATTCTTCTCTTCATGAATAACAGCAAGTGTAGCCAATTCTAGAAATGCCGCCTCGACATTCTCGGCAGTTTTGGCTGAACATTCAAAGTGTGGTATAGGACCACCCATATTACCCAATCCAGCACTTTCACACCATTGTTCGGCACGTTGTCGTGGTACCGATCGTTCACCTTCTGGTCTATCAATCTTATTACCCAATAATATAAATGGAAAGTTGGCGCCCTGTTCATCTAATCCGACTTGTTTTAAGAATTCATTACGCCAATTATTTAAATGATCAAAACTTTTAGAGTCACCGACATCGTATACTAATGCTACTGCGTCGGCACCTCTGTAGAATGCCACGCCTAAGCTCTGGAATCGTTCTTGTCCGGCTGTGTCCCAAATTTGTAATGTAACGTTGCGTATTTGACCAGTTTGGGGATCTGTTATTGATACATGTTTCGATAAGAAATCGGCACCAATTGTTGCTTTGTATTGTCCTGTGAATTTGTTGGAGTGATATCTATTCATTAATGATGTTTTACCGACTCTAATATAGTAGAATGGGGTATTTATTTGAATGTGTGTTATATTGTTGTTGTGGAGACCGGAGTATGTGTTAGTTATAATGTTGATTTGATATAATTATGTAATCAATGTATAATTGTTGTGTCGACCAGCGGTATAAATGATAGTATGAATAATATTTAAGAGTATGAGAAGGTGCATATAAGAACAATTGCAGTAAAAAAAGATATCTATACTTTTTTTCATATAAAAACTTACCCCGAATCACCCAATATAACAAGCTTTAACATATGTTTCTTTGCAGCAGCAGTTGGTGATCTTTGGGCCGACCGACCGGCGTAGGAACTTTGTCCACCATTGTTATATCCACCATATGACATAATGTAATTCTCTTGTTGGGTGTTAGAGTTTGCTGTAGATCGATATCGAGCGGTAGCTTCCCACAGATTGAAACTATAGTTGTAATCACAGGTGAGTAATAAACAAAGAGGATAACACTAGATAATATGCAACTGCTGGTAATTAATAGGATATGTAAACCACTTGAGGTTATCGCTGCAGATGGCCCGATCAAAATTTTTATTAGAGTGTATGTATCAATAATATGAAATATGGAAGAAGATTCTTACTTAACTTCAGCAGATTATTCTGCGTTTATTGCGCTATTCATATACTACATACGCAATCAATGGATAGAGATTGGTAAGAGATCACCATTGATGTACTATTAGAAAGCTTCAGTTAGTTGTTATTGATTTGGTAGTGGACCCGAGACACTGAGGTAAAATTGCATTGTTGCAAGAGAGTTGCGAGAGGTGGAAAGTTGATCAGTTGTGTCTAATTGTGCAGTTCTAGGAGGAAGTAGAACAATAATGGAAGAGGAAAGCGATGACAATAGTTTTGATGCACAATGGGAAGCAGAGGCACAAGCTGCTCATGCTAAAAAGAGATACAAAACAGATGAATCTTCTAATGATCAAAGCAAGAAGATGAGTGGCGATGACGAGGGAGATGATGTTGATGGAGATGTACCCCCGGATATTGATAACGATACCGAAGATTATGAAGAAGAGTGTGTCATATGCTTAGAACAACTGTCGGATCAAGAGTGGGGTAGATGTACGCCCTGGAAAGTCTGCGTGTGTGTTCAATATGAACTTTATTTGCCTTTGATTGCCCTTGCAAGTCATAATATACTAACAAATGTTACTACTCCTCTATTTAATCATCATGAATCATGATAACGCGCATCTGCTAGCAATCACTCCTTTCATAAAAAATGTTGGCATGAATGGGAGAATGCACACAACAAACGAGTAGAACAACGAAGACTTAGAGGAGAAAGTTTTCGAAATGAAGGAGTTAAGTGCTGTTTGTGCAATACAGTTAATCGACAATTTGTAGATGGTACCGATAGCAAACCGGTACATAATCCATGTCCATATGTTGCATCAGAAGATAATAATAATACTAATACAGGTGGAAATAGATTTACAAATTGGTTTCGAGATGTAGGAAATGAGGCAGGTAGGTTTATGGATTCGCTGCATGGTGATACGAGAAGTAGTACAAATAGAAATTTTAGTAGAGGAGGATTCCCATTTGGCGGTACATCAAGCAACCCATTTGCAGCTCCCTTCTTTAGAAACAGCAACAATACCGGATCATCATATTATAACAACTCAAATGGCAATCCTTTTAATTTACTCAGAGAAGGAACACAAATTGTTACACAAAACCTAGTAAACTCTCCTCACTTGAACAATCAACAAGGCATAGTTATTCAATATCAACCACAATCAAGTAGATATCTAGTACAACTCCAACATACCAATATTGGTAGTTTCATTGGTGGAGAGACAGCACCTGTTTCAGTTAAACCAAAAAATCTATTGCAAACTGTCAAAGTGAAGATTCATGGATTAAGATCACGAACCAATTTCAATGGCAAGGAGGGTACAATTCGTTCATACTCTAGAGAAAGGAATAGATATGTTGTGAGAGTGAACTTTCTCTTATCGGATTCTCGTGAGATTAGTATTCAAACTGTTAATATGAGGATACCAAATGGAACTGTTGTCAGGTTAGAAGGTTTAGAGAATGCCTCACAGTGGAATGGTAAGTATGGCACGATCGTTCGATTCGTCGATGAAGTTGAGAGTGGTTCTTCTTCTGGAAGATACGAGGTGTGCTTATCTAGGCAGTATGGTGTTCGAGTCAAGCCAGAGAATGTTCATCTTTAATTAGTTTATAATATAACCCTCTAGAATACTTCTTTTACTGGAGGTTTCCATTCTTCCTCTGCACCTTCCTCTTTCCTTTTAGCTTCGTCAGCAGCTTCGGCCTCAGCCTTCAATCGACGCTTCTCCTTTAGTTCCTCAATTGTATAGCCAAACAACTCTTCCCTATAAAAGATTAACCAGTTAGCACACTGTGCACGTCGTGTCTTGTTTGGTGTTAATCCCTTCATTTGAAATCCCGTCCATCCCAATGGTTTCAAAGTAGGCTTTAAACTTTGTTTAAACTCAGCAGGTATACTCCTAACTAATGCTTGATTACTGGTCAAAGAGTCTTGATCAACCTCCTTTGAATAAACACGTTTCATACCAATAAAGTCTGGTGGAGTTGGATATCGTTCTTTCCATTTCGGAAATACTTCTGACGGTGTCCATTCATTAGTATCTTCATTATAACGATATCCTAAACATTTCCATACTAGTGTGTTTACTTCTAAATCATTACATTCACTTGTTACTATTGCTAACATTTGTTTATTCGTTATTTCTTCATCTGTTGGTCCTCCAGAACGTGATATTTTGAAGGAGCCTTCACCAATTGGACCATTGACTGAGTATTTTGGATCCATTGCAGGTAGATACGGTTGTAATAATATATCGGGACCATCATTATTATTATCATCTGGACAATCACAATCGTCATCTCCTCCTTCTTTTGCAAATAGTGATGTTATAGATTTTGTACATGTATGTGAAGATATAAGATTATTATTGTATTGGTACCGAGAAACTGATGATGATAATAAATGGTATGATGGCAATTGAAATGATATGCTCGTTTGGATATTATTTGCAAATGCTAGCAATATGATCGCCACCGCTGGGTATCCTACACTCCACATCATATCTCTCCCGTCTGTACTTTAAACAATATCTGCTCTCACTAACTCTACTTCTACTGTGCAAGTATGTGCGTATGTAAGTGAGAATTGATGGCAATGCGTTTTTGAATGGGTTTGGCTTACAAAGGTATCTGCACTAAACATATCAAATTCTGTGTCTTCAGTCGATGCAACATACCTTGCACATGTTGAAAAGCATTTTTGTACTTTATTCTCCTGCTACCTCCTCATTTCTATCTCATCTCGGACTATATACGTAGCGAGTAGGAATCAATATACGATAGTATAGGTATAGAAACAATGCGTAATACTCTACCTGTGCTTGTTGTGTTATTCATATCGGGACTCTATGATGTTGTATCGGCATTATCAATAATACCGCGGCGGAGAGATACCCGATCACCAATATCTCTCCAATCAACAACACATGATTCCTTGTCAGTATCACGTCGAAGATATATCATATCGTCAGCATTAGTCGCTACTTGCAATATTCTATCACCCCAACAATCTAATGCAGCAATTAGAGACCCCAAAACTGGTATACTATTACCCACAAAAGTAGAGATTGAAACATCAATACCAACCACATATGACGACGATGAAAATCCAATGAATGGTGATATCAAAACATCATTTGCTCGTCTTGATTCAACACCGGATACTATCTTCTATAAAGAAGCGCGGTTTGTTGAGCATGTTGATGAACAAGCTGTGAAATCAATGACATCATATATATCTGATACATTTCTACAACCTAATGATTCAGTGTTAGATTTGTGCAGTAGTTGGACTAGTCACATTAGACCTGATATACAATTAAAAAGAGTTGCAGGGTTAGGAATGAATGATAAAGAATTAGAAGCAAACAAAGTACTAACAGAACGGACAGTTATGGATTTGAATGTCGATAAGAATGTTAAACTGCCATATGAAGATGACAGCTTTGATAAGATTATACTGCAATTGAGTATAGATTATCTGATACATCCATTAGAAGTCATGAAGGAATCATCAAGGGTGCTGAAAAAGGGAGGCAAGATTGCAATACTGTTTTCAAATAGATTATTCCTCTCTAAAGCAGTCGGGCTCTGGTCAGGTAAAGATGATGTAGATCATGCATATACAGTGGGATCATACCTATACTTCTCTCAAGGCGGATTCACTGATATTAAAGCAATAGACTTATCAACTAGAAAAGGAAGAAAGGATGGAATCATTATTGGCGATCCTTTATATGTAGTGACTGCTACTAAATCATAACTTATATCAAGCTACATCTTATGTGCATGTAATACATTCCAATCATCTCGGTTTCTCCGGAATGGTTGCAAGGAAGTTATCAAATTCCCTCTTGCATTCTGCAAAGTTCTCTAGTATCTGAATTTGAGCCGGCGCTGGAGCACCTAAGTCACCTCTCAAACCTTGACCAAGTAATACATCAATTTCTCCGAGATATCCAAGCAATTCATTGAGTGCAGTTTGGACTCGACTTGCTTCTATTTCAAGAATTGTGCCTTTATTGGTACTAGGATTCTCTACATATTCACCATCTTTCCTCTTCTTACTCTTCATTGCCTTATTCCTTTCATTGATTAAAGCTTTGTTGATTGTTTGAACGATTGTAATTCCGGCAGCGTTAGTTTTTGGTATGATATCCAAGAGACTTATGCCAGATGCTTCCATATCTCCCTTTGCAACTAAATCTTGAGCAACCTCAAGTTGTTGGCGGAGCTGATTCAACTGACTTATTGCATCTTCATATGTCTTAGGGTACTTCACTGGTTCTACCCAATTCAAATCAGGAGCATATAGCTTAAGTTTTTCTGGACTATCCATAAAATCTGATTCTGGAGCATCAATTGGTGTTTTGTATACGCCGATACAATTTGCACTGAGATCGCCAGGAAGACAAGCTGCATGAACAGGCGAGTTTGTAGTTATCAAAAGCATAGAAGATATGATAGATTGAGATATTGCTTGTACAACCATCCGGCGTTTCTGAGTATGTTGTTGAGGTATTACATCATTATCATCGATGCCATCACAGCCATCAAATAAAGATATGATATGAGATTGTTTTATATTATTTCCAAGTGTCTGATGACATTGTTGACCTCTAATTCCATATTTGTTCAATCCATTATTAACAAAGGCAACTGCAGAGCAACATAGTATCTCATTTGCTCTCATATTGGTGCTGTTATGATACCTTAGCTGCACTGCCGCTATTACTGGGGGCGGGAAGGATACCGTATCTTTTTGTGACATTTTTGGGCGGCAAAAGACAGCAGAAGTTCAAAGTTTGATGTGATATGTTATGTCGGTAAGCTGATGAATATTATACATTACATCAATCTTCAGTGACAGACTCATATAATCGTAGTAACAGAACGAATTGTTCGATAAATAAGTAGCCACCAGGAGAGATTTAAATTTAAGCATATCTTGTGTCATTTTTTTTTCAAAGCTTTACTATTATTGATCTTTGTCAATACTATCGTCAAAATGACAGAAAAAGATAAACAGGAGGTACATATTTCAGTAGTGGAATCCGACAATGATGAGTTTGTTGAAAATGGTATATCTTCAACAACAGTAGATAAAGACATCAATAAAGAACATGATACATCAAAAAGCCATCACTGGATACATGCTGGATTCCATTGTTTGGTAGTTATGTTAGGAACTGGTATACTTGGTTTTCCTTATGCTACACAATGGTTAGGTTGGGTGGGTGCTTCAATATTAATTGTTGGCGTCACACTATCAGCATATTATACTGCTACTCTTCTGTCAAGTTTACAAGAGCCCGGACTTAAAACGTACACTGATATTGCAAAAAGTTGTAGTAACACAGAGCTTGAATGTCATATGAAGTTTGTTCACATGTCAATTAGACCATTCCAGTTCTTTGTTTTCTTTCCTACATCATCTGTTATGATCCTAATAGGTGGTCAGGCGATGCAGACAATTGACTTAATGGCAAAGGGTGCAACAGTGTCATATGCAGGGTGTGGGTACGGTTATGAATATGATACCACAGTTTCCACAATAAATGAGAAGGTATGGACGATAATAATGGGGTCAATTGTAATGCTGTTGTCTATGACTAAAGATATGGAATCGTATCCTCAGATAAGTGCTTTGGGTACTTTGTCGGTCTTTATGATTGTGGCATATTGCATCGTTGGCTCAGGTATTGCTCTTGAAGATGAGAATGTTGAGGCGTCTTATGAAGAGTGTAGTTCCATGGATAACAATACCTACATTGCTAGGCTACTCACAGCATTTGGTAGTATTATATTTGGGTAGAAAGTCCGCGTTAGTATTGTTTTATGATATGAATTCGAGTGTTCAGTATAGTTTTATGATACGAATTCGAGTGTTCAGTATAAAGTCTTGACGACTTGGCTGTTTTATTTGTCTTTAGTTTGCCTTTATTGATTGCCCTTGCATATTATATTTACTAACATATGTTATAATCTCCTCTCTTTTGTCATCATAAACTGTGATAACGCGCATCCTCCAGCGGATTTCATTCAGTTCTTCCTGACATACAAAACTCTTTGGGTGAACATGAAGATGGCCAATCAACTCGAAAAGATATGAAGAAAGCTTTGACGTGGGCATTCTCGGTATCATTTCCATCGTACCTTTCTGTTGCCCTACTTGGGTTTGCTGCCTTTGGAGTAGATGTAGCTACAGACTTGCTCATCTCGATGTCATTTGTTTTAAGTAGTGCGGCCATGTATGTGATTTGGGTGTTTGTCATCATCAAAACAGCAACGGAAGCAACTATTTATAATCAGGGCGCTTTTGCCATGGTAGACGATGTGTTTGGGATAACAAGGAAGACTTCTGACATTGCCATGCGTGTAATATGGACAATCGTTTGTACTTTGGTGGCTCTCTACATTCCCTTCTTTAACGATTTAACCGCTATATGTGGTGCAGTGAGTATGACTCCTTTAAGTTTTGTATACCCAGTAATATTTTGGAACTCCAAGCATGGACACGAGGCCTCTACTTTGAGAGTATGGTTTCACTACTTGTTCATATTTGTATGGGGCTCGCTCGGTTTCACTGCATTCGTTGGTGCGATCTGGGATATGTCACTCAACATCGAAGCCGAGGGCTAGAGCATGATATACATATTGTACAAATCTACTACTATACTACTATGAGATATCCATAGTATTAACATAAATACAACACGATAAAGTACTTGGTCGGAAGTTGCTGTATTTGTAGTATCCTAGTTTATTCTTTATACCTAAATCTCCTCTCAATGATGAGATACTAATCTTCATGGCTGAATATCTTTATCAGTTGTGATCTCTACCCCATCTTTAATACCATCTCCATCTGTCGATAGTGTCTCTACCGGAGATGTATTCTCTCTTTGTGGACTTCGTTTACATTGGCAACTGAGATTGCTAAACATCTTTTGTATTGTATGACGCTTATATACTATTAAATTCCAGAAGCCCTGAGATGGTAAGAACATCGCTGTTAAATAGAACAAGGCAAAGGGTGGTAAAACATCCGGATTTGTAACCTGATAGAGTCTCATAGCTTGCAGGAGTGATAAAGTGTTAGAGTCGGAGATGACAAAAGATATGCACTGTATTGCATAAGGTGTGGAACTTCTTACCAGTAGGAAATATAAAGGTGATAATCATTGAGCCGGCATAAAAGAGCGCCTGAAATAATATTTGTTGACTATACTTTCGTTCGGTGGATGTGACTACTTGCCGATTATTTGTATTGCCGTTATTCTCAGTGTCATTGTTTTGTTTACCAGTTATCCTCATTGATATTCTCTTAACAAAGGTATATTTAGCAATCCTAGCCTCTTGTTCTCTCACTTTCTTCCATATCAACAGCAACAGTATACCACTGATAAGAAAACTTAGCCACAATGGTGCATAGAACAATCCAAACAGTAATTCTGTACTAATGTCAGTCCCTCCGTAGAAACACCAAACTAGGTTGGGATGAAATTGGTCGTCAATAGCTCCGTATAATGCGCATCCCAATCCCCAACACCAAGGAGGGATATGAAATAATGGTTGGTACCGCCTGAACTGCCGATCTTCTTTCCAATTCTTACAAACAGTAAGATAATAGAAGGATGTCAAACTAACTTGATAGAGTGGTATAGCCAAACCAAGCATGAGAAAGAAACCCTGAGCTGTACATGATGCTGTAGTCCCCCGTGGAGATAAAGTAGCTACACCAGAATATAACGTTTCTCCATCATTCGGCATTGCCCATCCTCCTACGAAGAACCATATATCTGCTATTAAATCTAATAAACACATTCCTAATAGTATCTTTTGCATAGTTGTAAGAAGTTTTGGTGTTGTATCACTCTGTTGTCTTCTTTTGCAACAACATATTAATCCCCGATCTTTTAATATATCATACATTAGATATGATGAGGAGAAAAAGCTGATTGCTGCTGTTACTTTGTTTGACCATGCCGCAGCTCGTAACTGTGTGTCGGTATAGCTCATATCACTCATCCCTACTAAATCGTATCTTTTATCGCCACAGTAATTGGCTCGATATAGCCATCTAAGTTGCAGTTTTCTATCACTTTGAAAAGTAAAGGATACCCTACCGTATCTTTTTGCACTAAGCAGTTAATTGTCGCCGCTGTCAAATGAGCACAACTCCTAGCGCGTCCAATCGACAATATAGTAAGTTCAACCTCTTATATAGATCTCCCATTCGATTGCATAAGAGGAGACATGACCTAGTAAGCGGCTTGTTGAGAGCAAAGAGAAAAATTGATTTCTGAATTTGGCGATCAAACGGTCTTTATCGTAAGTAGCGATCAAACGAGTTGAGAGGTGGTTTGTTCGAGAGTTGCTGTAGTATGTCGGCATCTTCGTGATTGCACAGCTGCATGCTTCTTAGCTGTAAACAACACCTATAAATTCCTATAATATCATGGCATCTGAGATCATGTTGAATGAATGGCTAGATCACTTACTCATCATCAGTGGTACTTTATCGGTGTATGTATTACTCAATTATCTCCGAAACATTAGAAGAAGGAACAAACTACTTGCTTCATTTGGTCCTAATGTTTGTATACCTCGGCACTTGGCTAGTTATGTACCATTCCTCGGTTCTGCAATTGAGATGGGTAAAGGAATTAGACGTTTTATTGATAAATACAGTACCAAGTTTGGAGAACCATTATTTACTGCAACTATTGCAGGGAAACATTCTCTATTTATTGGGGATTCCGATCATCTTACTTTGATTTATACCCACAGCAAAGCAGTAGATGGATTCGCTCTTCAGAAGCAATTCACAAGAAATGTATTAGGAATTACAAGTGCCAGGAAAGTCCGTGATCTTATGAATTCATGTGTTTCCTTTGGTCTTTATGTGTATCTTTATTTGATTGTCTTTGCAAGCCGTATGCACTAACTTGAAGTTACTATCATCTCTTTTCTGAAACGCCCTCTTCAGTGATGAGGATGCAATGTTTGGTTCGGATTCAAAAGCGGCTATTAGACAATACCACAAGTATTTGTTCACTAATGATGAGTTAAATAAGACCGTCGCGACTGCACAGAAAATATTCAATACACTTTTACCACCATTGACAAACAGCAAAAGTACAATCATTAATGATGGTTGGTATAGACATGATTTATACACATTAGTTAGAACATGCATCTTTGAAGCGAGTGTTGAACCCTTTTTGAGTAAATATATTGCCACAAAGGATAATAGTGAACTCTTCTCGTCATTTGATGCCGGAGTGCCCTTGATGTTTGGAAACGCACCATCTTTCCTAACTAAAGATGCTACCTCGGCTAGAAATACACTCCTAGAGAGGATATCGGATTCTAAATTCATTGAAATGGGGAGCGATTTGATTAAAGACCGTCAAAATTTGAACTTGCCAGATAATGTGTATCAGCGGACTGCACTAGGTTTATTATTTGCAAGTGTAGGAAACTCTATACCATCAGTCTTCTGGTGTCTGTATCATATTATATCCGATCCAGTGGCATATGATGCTATCCAAAATGAAGTAGATGGGATTATTGAGAAGAAGAAACAAACAGGAGATGAAGATATGTTGGTATTATCACTCGGAGAATTACAAGATATGAAGCTTTTGAACTCTGCCTTTTCCGAAGCTCTACGCCTTTATCATGGCGCTTTTACGGTCAGAGAAGCTACCGATAACTTTGTATATGATACCAAGAAGAAGGGACAACACAAGTATTTGATTGAAAAAGGTACAAGAATCATGGCCTTTCAAAGTACTCTACATCACAACAGTGAGTTATTTGACAAACCAGAAACTTTCCAATATGATCGATTTATACAAAAGAATACGCAGAAAGATATACGCCCATTTGGTGGTGGATCAAGACTATGTCCAGGTAGAAAATTCATTAGATTCGAGGTACAGGCTTTCATCTCAATGTTAATGGTCAATTTTGATATGAGAATTGTAGAGGGCGAGTCCAAACCTGACATAAACTATGCAATGCAAGGCGTGGGAGTTTCACAGCCTGATAGAAAAGTAATGGTTGAGATACGTCCGAAACTGTAGAAAAGATGCATGTATATATAGATTAAAGTAAGTAAGACACAGACTGTGGTATCCTATGCAAGTATTACTTTAAGCCATCATTTGACTAAGGGTTAGGAGTTATTATCTCCTTAAACCTCTCATATCGAGATATAAGCTTCCGTGTTGATCTAGATGCCTTTTGAGATACCATCTTCCGGATGTTTGTGTGGTGTTCTGTCTTCTTACTTGAGTTGTCTAGACCAGATTTAGCAGTATCATTTGATAGCTCCAGCTTCTTTGCATATGAACGACTTGTTTCCTTTTCAATTGAATTACGACGACTTAACCCAACCTTCTCTAATGCTTCTTTGGACGGTACATCGCCCTCAGATGAACGACGTCTTTCTTTATAGCCTGCTCGAGTCTTTGTGGCCTTGGATGATGATGATGCGGTGGGAGAAGGTCTACATAACCCCAATGCTTCTCTAGAAGGCAAGTCGCCTTCAGAAGAACGACGTCTTGCCTTGTATACCGTTCTGTTCTTCTTTGGCTTGGTGTCAGAGACTTTGGTTGGCTTGCTAGATCGGTTGCTACTTCTTTTTGGTACCTTTTTCTTGGGTGTATCCTCAGGTAATACCTTCTTGAATAATGTAGGATCGGACAACTGTGATTCATCATCACAGTCTTCGAATATGATAAGTTCGGAATTCATGAATGGTAGATTGTCAACAATGGGTAGTTGTTGACAAGTGGCATTGTGCGACGAGCTAGTCAAGTGTGAGTAGTGAGAGTGTGAGTACTCTGTTGACAACTCAGACGAGACAAAGGTTTCTGCCGTGCTATACGAACTCTTGTTCTTCTTCAGCGAATCGGTAAGTCCGGCAGGCACCTTGTCTATTGGCGATGCATCCTTGAGGGGCACTGTAAACTCTTGGAGTATATCATAGTTGGCACTTGCTCTTGGATCGAAGTTAATATGATCTTTCACTCGTCTTTGCATCCTTGATAAAGACTTGTGGTATTCTTCCTTCTCCATCTCATTATGTGATCTTGATGAGGCTCTTCTCGGTCGGCTTGAGGGTTTATGTTCTTTATCTTCATTCATGACTGGATCACTCATAACAAAGTCTGGACTGTTATGGGTCTTCGCATGACGTCTTGTTGGACTTGAAAGAGATCTTGAGCGTGGTGGTGGACGTCTTGAGCGTGGTGGTGGGCGGCTGATATCCGATCCTGTAGGATCATCAGAACTCAGAGACTTTGTTGTCGTCCTACCACGCTGATCTAGTTCTTCATCTAGATGATTAAGTAGAAAGCTTACCGATCGTTGAACACTTGATGACTTGATGCTACTACCGCTTGCTTGACTGTTGTTGCCATCTTGTTTAGAGTCTCCCGAGACACTCACTGACTTGATGCTGTCACTTAGATCACTCACATCAAGGGCACTAGTCTCAATATCAAGAGGATGTGTCGGTTTGCTATCACAGGGTTGATAGCTAGTATTACTTAGTAGTGACGACCCATGATCTTGACCTTCTTGCTGCTGTTGATCCATCATGAACCTAACTCTTCTCATTGAAGAGCTTTCACTCCCAACATCTTGATTCGTCACTGAGTCAGTAACACTGCTATCCTTATCTTGTAGAACCTGATCACATATATTTAGTGCCTCGGTGGTAACACTTTCTAACTGAATCATGATTTCCTCAGCCTTGCTAATACTAGCAGAAGTTATGGATGATGATGTGCTATTTCTACTAGTTATACTTCCCAACTTGGTATAGGTTCCTCCTGGTAACTTTGTTAAATCATTGAGTGTTCCAGTTCGACGTGTTGAGGGCTTCTTGGATGGATCGGTACTAGAAGATGCTTGAGATGATACAACCTTTTGATTTGCAATATCCTTGGCTCTAGTCTTATCAATATAATTGGAGAGAGGAGATGTATCCCTTGTTGTGGAGAGAGATGAACTGCTTTTGTTATTGGAAGACTCTTCAACTGAAGAGAACATAATGTTGTTGATTTCATCAGCCTCGACTATATACTTTCCCATACTCATATTGATACACTGTTTACGGATATTATCAATAAGTGTATCATCTTTCGAGGTTATCGGCAGTGATCCGCTATCACTGAATTCAAATATCTGACGTACTTCATTATTCGTACCAATTTCAACCACAAACTTTCTTTTATCTGTTGATGAGGTAGTACTAGTATTATCTAATTGTTGCTGCTGCTGTATCCTCTTTGGTGGAAGTGATGTAGACCGGCCATTACTTCTACTACTCGGGGCAGTACTAATATTACGCCGAGATGCTACTGCATTAGCTAATAGTTCTTGTTTGAATGAACATCTAACCCCATTACTATCCACGTATGATCTTAAATCTTGCCGTCTAGTAGGAGCACGCCGGTGTCCATTGATCTTAGGATGGATAGCTTTGTCCATATCATTCTCACCTTCGTCATCGATGGATCTACTCTGTATTGGAGGTAATGATATCCTCCGTGGCGTCACTGATACTGATCTACTCCTACTGCTACTTGAGTAACTACCAATCGAACTTTGAGAACGGCCACGCAAGTTGTATGACCTATCCTGTGGTGGTGGAGGAGGTGGCGGTGGTGGAGCGCCGGGTGCTCGAACTGACCTATTGCTCATGTGTTGCGGCGGCCGTCGATCATTATCATCAATAGATCGTCCATCATGGCACTTTGTAAGCACCTCGTGCACTACTCGTACATCGTCAGTTCTATTGCCTACCTCAGCTTCCGGCATAGTTGATAAACAACTATACAATATTAATTTGTTTCTGATAATCTCCAATCGTTGCAATAGAGTGTTTCGTTGACGAGACAAAGATGTGTTTCTACATCAATTAATGCGTGGTCAACCGATCCACATACAATGAATTGTGTATCACACTTCAACCCAATAGTATAGGCTGTAATGAAGATAAGGGCAACACTATTTGCACTGCCCATGCTAACGTATGATAACGTAAGTGGAGTGTATCGACACATCGACAGGCATTTTTAGCTCGAGGGGGGATTAACATAAATTATCCCCACATATTTTCATCATAACCCTATCCGTGAGCCAGTGTGTTGCCTATGCAAACTCCTCGTTACTGCAATTGCTGCATAGGCTGATAGAGAAAAGGAGACAGATACAGCTGAGCTAGAGTAGAGAAGTAAATTGTTCGTACACGGAGGCGGGTTTAGTAATGTAGAGCAAAAAGAGGGTGTATCGCCAAAGAACGACAGAAGGATGACTGTCGTAGGTCATTCTATCCGGGCTTGCAAAATTGGAGCCGCCACAAAGGCTCACCAAAAACATGTTCGACACGATTACTATCCTCCATTGCAATAGAGCAGTTGAAATTTGATCGCATCAAATGGTTCACGAACATATCAACTGTCGATATAATACACTAAGTATACCTCTTGCCTTAATGTGCATATGATATGCACAAAAACCTAATATTATAAAGATGACGAACATAAACATAACAAAAGAGCAATTGATTGAACAACATCATGAACAGCATAAACAACGTCGTGAACAACAACAACAGCAACAACAACTATTAAGTAGACAGCCATCATCACCACATCGATTACAACAAAAAACTGCACATGAAGCCCTACTACTATCCCAACTACAACATTTACGAAATGGTATAACGAATGAACAATATGTAAATAATAGTAAAGATGGTATGATATCAAATTGCAATAACTGGCCAAGAGAACGAGTGAATGATAATGGATATCCTGTTACTACAAACAATAGTATACACACTACTACCACTAGTAGTAGTGGTAATATTAGTACCAAGTATGGCGAGCAGCCCAAACAGACGTCAATGCAAAGTAAGAAGAAGCGACAGCGGAGGGGAAGAAAGCCTCGGACAAACTCTCACCCTACTGAGGAACAACAATACAACAGTGGAGAGAGTAGTGCCGAGAACAATGGTGCGGTACCATCACAGTTAGATAGTTACTTACGCTATCGAGCCATTAGCACGGGAGATCGACCAGCTGGTACTGATTCGGTCTCACGAGAGTTATCAAATGATAGTAGCTCAGTTTATAGAGATCAGCAGAGCTTTATATTACAACGACAGAGATTGCATCAGAGGAGAGTTCATGATACTGCTACTCGGAATGGTACGAATAATTTTGTATATCATTCTGACCTATATAATAATGAACAGCAACAGCAAAATCATCATTATGGCAATAGTGAAGCTTGTAATTATGATGGTTCATTCAACAGCAGTCAAGACTATAGCTTACCCCGACGAGGTAGTACAGTGCAATACAGTGATCGAGGAAGTTACTACAGTAATCAATCAGGCACTACTAAAACATCCAGTCTAGCAGAAAGTAGTGTTGGTGATTGTTACACAACAACAAGTAGCAATAGTTGGACGAAACGATCAGATTTATATCTCTTTATATCAATAAGTCATTTGATTACAATCATTTATCTAGCAACTTCCACATCATCCAGTGAAGATAACTCAAGAAGTTCAAGAGAAGTTGCCAACATTATCCTCTCTTCATTATCATTCTTCATTTCAATAACTATCGGTATGGGATGTTACTACTTACCATTTCAAGGCTATTTGACTACATCCACATCCACATCATTACCAAGTAAGTCACAACGGAAACGTTCAGAGTATTATGAATACTTGTACAGTTCAATGCAATCATTGGAATTGAGTAGTAATAGTAGTGGTGTTACAAGGTTTCATCGATTGAGGAGTAATGTTACCTTGGAACAAATGTTGGTTGTTTTGACGTTTATTTTGACAAGTGTTAATTGTGGATTGATCTTGTATCCTACTTATAATAACTCGGCTGATAGTGGTGGTAGTGGAGAACAAGAAGTGAATAGTAATGGACAAGTATGGAATGCTACATTGTTTTGTAGCTTATGGTGTAGTTTATATGGTTGTGCATACAATTTGATGATTGTTCTAACTCAGAGCGATGGGGATGAAAGCAAGAGGAGAGACTTTATACAGCGACTATGGC
>Ga0214479_100665_pt1 | contig 18817 bp, 13 predicted proteins | sample M1_20Mar14CPVII9_5_FD_165054 | JGI IMG/M metagenome (GOLD analysis project Ga0214479, IMG submission 165054) | Marine eukaryotic communities from Monterey Bay, California, United States - M1_20Mar14CPVII9sort6BwellE14 | ecosystem: Environmental > Aquatic > Marine > Unclassified | place: USA...
TTAAACAAACCGATTACATCAAAACAATATAATACAGACAATTCAATATATCCTCAATCACTGAATGTTGCAGTCGTACCTCGGGGAGTATCACCTGGTTGTCTAAGCACTCTTAATACACCAATATATGCAGCAGTGCCATCATCATCTACACAAAATGTTTGGAAATCAACAATACCAGAGCGGAGAAAAGATTTGGTATTTCTTTGTAACTGTATCCCATCACGACATCTAAACTTTGGAGGAGAAGAAGTAACAGTTGCAATTCTTCATTTTGGTGTATCACATAACAATACAAATGGAGAGCCTAGATTGAATACTTCTCCAGAAGCACCACCGACTGTCATTTATGGTAGACATGCGCAAACTTTGGCTAATTTGTTCAATGATGATGGGATACCAACACAAATAGTTGAGGATCCACAAGATATTCAAATAGCTGCAGCCAAAAAGATTGCTTGGAGTAGTCTAATGTGGTTAATGTGTCACTCATTCAATAATGAAAATGGATCTTTAACAGTAAAAGAAGTACACGAGACAAAATCAAATGAATTACAAAGATTGGTAGAAGAGATAATGCCAGCGTTGGAGGCTCTTGCCTCTGAACCCTGGACAAACAAAAGCAAGACTGATCTGTCATCTTCACTGCCAATAGGATCGGTTCAAGATATACTGGACTATCTTGAGACTTATTCCTTGTCTATATCTAATGGTAATGTGATACCCAACAAGGAGTTAGCTTTGAAGGAGATTCATGAGCGAAATGGACTGCTCTTATCTTTAAGCAACAATGAGCAAGAGAGCTATCATATGGAGCTACTTCACAAAGTAGTAGGCGATGATATTGATCAATATCTCGAATCAAAAGACTATGTGAACGAGGACAGAGATGCCAGTGAAAGCTCTCATCGAGTGAAATTGATTTCATCCGACCTGGAGTTTCTATTTCATACAAGCAAATCAACCTTGGATGATACCAGTACTACAAAATCGGCTGTAGTCGTTGGTTCAGGTATGTTAGGCTCTTCTATTGCTTACCATCTATCTAGGCTTGGGGTTAAAGTCACAGTGTTGGATGAAAGAACAAACCTTTTACCTTTTACATCCGAGGACGGTGATATAGATCCAGGAACTGCAACTTCCTCATCATTTGCTTGGATAAATGGAAATAGCAAAATACCGCTATCATATAAACAGCTCAACTGTTTGGGTATGGAAGTATGGAAGCGTCATAAAGTCTTGAAAGATCTTCCAGTATGGTGTGGCACTTTAGTTCGAAGTACAAAGCAAGTTGGAGATTCACAATTACCGATCATGAGTCCATACTATTCATGTCTTGGACCTTTAGACATAGATGAACTATCTGAGATAGAGCCAGGTATTGATTGGTCTTCTACTCCATCTTCTGATGATTCCGAGATACACTTCTATCCTGAGGAAGGTCATGTTGATCCAATTCAAGCTGTGAAGGTCCTACGAATGTCTGCAAACGACAATGGAGTCGACTTCATAGAAGGAGCACTGATGAGTAATCTGGTTCGTAATGAGCATGATAAAGTTGTAGGAGTTCAATATGCTAAAACTGATGGTGCAAGTACACACACAGTTATTGCAGATACTGTTATCATAGCTGCTGGAGCCAATTCGTCTAAACCCGAACTCGGCCTTGCAGATCATTTGACATTGTTGGACAAGCCGGGCAAGCTAGCTTATGCCAAAACAAAGTGTGCTGATAACGACAAGACTGCCAAGACATTAGATAGAATATTTGTGGATAAAACTTCACATTTCCACATTCTTAGGAGATCTGATACAATTGTCGTTGGTGGCGGTAAAATGGTTGCTGGGGGAGATACTAAACAGGATAGTACAACGGAATCACAAAGTTTGGCTAATGTGGACGACGATAGTAAGATTGGAAAGGCCATGGTTGAGGATGTCATCTCAGCAATAGCACCATATGAGCTACAGGAAGGATACGAGTTAGAAAGAGTGTCCCAGGCCAACAGAGCTTTTCCTAAAGACGGATTCCCGACTCTAGGATATGTTGAAGATGGATTATATAGCGCAGTTACTCACTCTGGTATTACACTGGGTCCTCTCGTTGGAGAGTTAGTGGCCCATGAAGTATATCAATCAAAACTAGACAAGAAAGAAGATTACAACAACAGTGGGTTTGAAATACTCGATAAGTATCGTCCTTCTAAATCTAGAATGGGTTAAAGGACAGACTTTGGGAAAGATATCTATTCATATATATTTACATGTCTACATATACCTCTACTTTTGGTTATTGTCCTGAACCTTGTCGTAGCTGAGCTTTTCTTGCTTTTAGCTCACTTTCTAATTGTTGAATCTTTGTCAAAGCCTCGGACATCGTTCTTGGTGGCGTGGCAGTCTGTGTATACTGTCCATTATTAGGATTATACTTCGTATGTTGACCACCATTATTATTATACTCGAGCCATTCTTTGTACACTGCATCAGCTCCGCCACCAACACTAGCTCCCAAGTTGGACTGATCCTGGACGTTGCCCATCTTTTCTTCTGATTGCAAATACTCTAGATAATCATTATATGCATCACCAAGCTCACTGTTTGTAGAACTAGAACTACTACTACTAGAGATGCCGCTTTTCTTATAATCACTACTATACACACTACTTGAAGCTCCATATCTATTATTCATCCATTGTTGAAAGTCTTCATTATTATTTGCTTCTCCAGAATTAGATGCAGTTGCACCGTATTTATTGCCATAAGTATCATGTGTTTCTAACCATTCTTTTATATGTTCATCAGATGCTTTTCCATTATTTAAGCTGGAGGTTGAGCCAGATGATGATGAAGCGCCATATAAATTTCTAGCTGATTTCATCTTATTATTTGTATTCTTCATATTATGAAGTTGATTATTAGTTTGTATAATTGTGTGTGCCAAGTTGGCTAAATACAAAACACTGCCAACAAAACATAAGGTTGCTACCAATATCATCTTCTGTGGTTGTTTGTACCAAGGGGATATTGACTGTCGACGTTGTCGTTGCATATACAATCCTTCCTCTATACCATAACTACCACCACCAAGTAGTATATCCTCTTCAGAGGATGAAGGATGAGTACCATAATATGTTGTTGGGGGTGGTCGATCTCGACGACGAACATTTCCATCGATTGAAGAGTTCATTGCAGCTTTCTGCATCGAATTTAGCGCCGCCGCCGATGCCATTTTTTCAATACTATAATTGTTTATCTTACTCCCTTGAGCAAATAGTATTTGCCTCGTTTCCCTCCCTATTGAGCCTCTTATTAATTCGAAATACTAATCTTATTGCGTTGAGTTTCGTGAGTAGTGGTGGTAGCATCTTTACTTTGCTCTGATTGATTGACATTTCTTCCTAGGATACCCTTTTCTCCTGAAAAAGTCAACGCAGCAATGGTATTCTATGAACCACCATCACCAAGTAGAAGTCCTCCGCGTCTTCAAGCTAAACAATACACTGCACAACTAACGGCACACAATATGACATTAGAGGATACCTTAGACGCCTGCAGCAATTGTTGCAAATTAGATGTTGTGAAGACTAAGACAGCCCTTAATAGAACTGCTTCATTTATACGAGCACATGATCTCGATATTACAGATGAGGATCTATCCAAATGTACAGATAAGTTAACATTAGACGATTGCAATAACAGTCAACAGAATGATGGTATCCTTAGGAAGAGCACAAGTACAAGTTCGAGTAGTACCACCAACAATAATAGAGACATTGTATCGCTCAATGGTAGTGGTGTGGGTAGTATAATGTCGTCACTTGTTATTATAGGATTGAAGGAGGCTACAGATGAATCTAATAGATGGAATGCTACTAGTGCTACTGATAAGGTGTTAAAGAAGAGATCAAAGTTAAAAAAGAGTGTAGGTTCTAGTTCTGTATCCTCAGATATAATTATCAGTCCATCATGGCAAAATCCTGCATGCGGTAAGGATGTATTCGTATGGTCATCCAAATGTACTCGCAAGGGACATGGATCGGATTATCCAGTTGTCAAATCTAGAGGGTTAATACCCGCCACTGCAAAGGAAGTAGTCGATCTCATCATAGATAGTAGTAGAGTTATGGAATACAATAAAACGAGTATCGGTAGAGAAGACGAGCATATATTAACGCAAGATTTGAAAAGTTCGATACATTCATTAGATTACAAGTGTTCAAAGATTAATGTCTCTGGTGAGGCTAAGATTATGTGTAGTAAGAGTCAGGTTCCATTGACAAGGAAGACTTTAGAGTTTAAGACTTTGTTCTACGCTAGACAGTTGAGTAGTGATGACGGTATTGATATAGATGGTGGTGTGGCATACATTACCGTAGGTCGATCAGTATGGGAAACACCAGAGGGTACGACAGATGGTGCCGATACAACCTCCACTCGTTGTGAGATCCTACTGAGTGTGAATTTGATAAGAGAAGTCAAATCTAAGAATGGCGAGACGTGGTGTGAATTAACATGTATCAACCACGGGATATCTCCAGGCATACCCATGTTCATTGGTAAGCAAGTTGCTTTGACAGCTGCTGAGAACTATATCAAGGATATTAGGGTCGTGTTTGAAAAGAAGTAATGTGTTTGTTTGTTGCATTTTCGAGTAATTCTCTTTGCCGTGTGCGCAATGTACAGAAAATAGAGATATAGATAGATTGTTATAGAGATAGATAGAATGTGATAGAGGGGATAGAGTGAGACAGAGGAGATGATGAGTGTATTGCCATTTCTATTGTAGAGTGATGAGGCCGGCCCACCAACACTTGAATTGATACATATTAGATAGGAGTCAAACGAGTGTTGGACGGGTATTATTTAGGTTAAAACATATGTAATTAAATGTATACATGTAACTGAGTGTGTTATCCATAATGCATCTACTGTTGTGTAGTCTTATACCACTGGTACATAGGCTCTATGTACTGGCTTTTGCACTGATTAGCTCACCCCAGACGCCAGGAGTTTTCTTTTAGTGAAAACAAAAGTTGAAAGTTACCCAAGTGTAATTGAATGTATCAAAACATTAATGTATACCCCATTGAGATACTATCATACAAATAACTATGAATTCATTTACTACAAATGTCAACCCTGACCCGACCAAACATTACACTTGTAAAAATATTTCTTTTCTACCGAGGGATAATTTTCCGCCACAAATCTGTACTAACAACTCTACTACACTAAATCTCCACATAAACAACAAAATCAAACAATATGGTAAGTTTCAAGTGTATAATGTATCTAATATTGCTTTTAGTTTGGTTGAGTATCAGCGGTATTTAGGCTTGTTTGGGTGTGTTTAAATTATACTTACATAATTTTATTTGTTGCAATGATGTGATTTGTTGCTCATATCACATACACTTATCTCTTAATACCTTATTTTATTACAGCCTCCTTTTGCTGATATTGAAGAAATTGATGATGACGTCCCTGAGCTTGAGGAAGCTGGTGACGATGTTCCCGATTTAGAAGACGCTGGTGCCGCCGCTGGAGGAGCTCCCGCCGAGCAAGCCATCCATAACCGTGCCGAGAAGAAGTCTCGTAAGGCCATGCAAAAGCTAGGCATGCGTCCCATCCCCGGTGTTGTTCGTATGAGTGTTAAGAAGTCTAATCAGGTATTATTCGTTATTACCAACCCCGATGTATTCAAGTCTCCCAGTGCTGATACCTATGTTATCTTCGGAGAGGCAAAGACTGAAGATAGTGGACAGATGCAAGCCGCTGCCGCACAGGCTGCCCAAGCTCAACAAATGGCCCAACAGGCCGGAGGTCCTTCCAAGGGTGAAAAGGCTCAACCTGCTGGCATGGCCGAAGCCGCCGCCGCTGCTGCATCACCAAAGGTGGTTGAGGAGGAAGCCCCCGCTGAAATTGAGGGTGTGGAATCTAAGGATATTGAACTTGTCATGTCCCAGGCGGGTTGTTCAAGGGCAAAGGCAATTAAAGCTCTTCAGGAGAATGATTGTGACTTGGTTAATGCGATTATGTCGTTGACTACCTAGAGATATATATTAACACAGTAAACAGCTGAGTTATATCAATGATATTCTCTTTTGTTTAATATTTTGTGCACATCTTATGTCTCATTCTTATTATATACAGATTTAAAGTGCAACTTTATTTATAGGGGAATTCTGTTTAAGGTATTTCAATAGGGAATTATTTATTAATTGTTGGTGGTAGAGTGGTGTAACCCTTGTTTATTAAGAATGATAGGATTTTGGATTATATGTTTGACAATGCGTTAGGGGACAAAAATGACACTATCTACACAAAGTAATGTCAATCCAGCAACATGTGAAAGTAAAATAGGACAGAAATGTTGTTATATTAGTGAATATTAGTACTTATATTAAATATATTGTTATATGTGTGATAATGCTTCTTTTACATCTGAGTCAGGCGCCAAGCTCAAATAAGCATCAAGAGCTGCCGACACTTTATCACTCAAAGAAATCAATTCCCCCTTGCTACTAAGTGTATTGTCGTCATATTTTGCCTTTTGACCAAACTCTAATTCTACAAACAAATCATCTATTGCAACCCAAGCATCATTTCTGGATCCGTATTGCTTTAATTGTTTAGTGTTTACATCCTCTTCAATGTTCGGTCTATTATCACCATCGTATCCTTTCGTGTAGTAAACGAGGAAGGCATTTTGATCTAAAAACTTTTGTTTATAACTAACTGGAGTAGAATATGCATCTAATACTCTTTTGAATGATGTTTCATCTCGAGGTATAGTTTTGACGAGCGATTTTAATAAGCTTTTGCATGTCTCGGAAGATACCAAATTCTCATATCCTTCATTAGACTTATCTAATTGTGATTTGCAACTGATAATGGTCTGTTGTATTGCAACTATTGGGACTAATGTATCAATCGATCCTGTATTGGATAAGTCTGCGCCGTTGTTGGTTGGCATGTTAGATGCAGTTGCAGGGGAACGGAAGCCAAAGTATGTATATGTGCTAGCAATGCTTTGAAGGATATCCCTTCTATTTATTGTAGATTGCTCTCCTTCTTCTATTCTTCTTGATGCAGATATTATTGTATTAGAACCTGTTATTTGTGCCTTATCTCTAATCCGTGTACATGACGATGAGGAAAATGATAAGATACATCTTACTTTGCAAATGATGAAAAAGGAAACTAACCGATTAAAACATAGTTTATTGGACATCTTATTCGGCTGATATCAGGACGATATAGATGGATATATTACTTGCGCTGAATGGAGGAAAGGCAGTGGTAAAAAGCAGTGCAACATGGTTTTGGCGATACACTGGGGGCATGGTTTAATTTCCGGAATTTTAGAGAAAAGGATGTCAACGAAATGCAACTGAAATCTATCATTCATCACCTAAATAAAGCCCAAAGAAGTAGAGGATTGATATTGTATTTGGATAGCATGATAGCAGTCCAGTAGAGTGGTAGTAGTATTGCAAGAAATAATAGCCGAAAAAAAGATAGAATATAGCGCCACATATTGTATGAAAAACAACGGTGCATCATCATGTCAAAAATTGAGATTGATGATCTCTTTGTAAACTTATTTGCACTACCAGAAGATTTTGTATGGAAAGATAATACTCAGAAGAGCCCTTCGAATAATAAAAATAATGATAATCTATCTTCATCCGATATATCCGGTAGACGGCGGCGTAGTTCTTCGTCTAGACGGCAGAAACATCGTAGATCAAAAAATACAATAGAAATACAACAAACAAAAAACACCCCTAGAAAACAAAGACATACTCGTCATGCACAAGCGCGGCATACTCCGGTGTCTGATTCTGAGAACTCAATGTTACATGGGGAAAGTATATCATTATCGGAGGAGGAGTCTGAATCTACAAACTATCAATCTGATGGTGCAGTGGTACTAACACATGATGTGTCTGATAACAGACAACTAAATCATAATGTTTCAGTACCTATAAGACTTCCTGTTGAGGGTAATAATAACCAATATGAAAGAAATGGTAAAAGTCAAGATATATTTGCAACCCGTCGAGGTAGTGGTGGCGGAAATGTACAAGAGCCAGAATTAAACATATTTCATAATCAACAGCCATCACTACACATACGCACTACGAAATCAACCGATACAACATCATCGCTACTAACTAAAACGAAAAAGAAGAATAGACGTGCTCCATCTATGAAATCTATAAAGAAGGGTATTGAACGTATCGGCGGTCGGAAGTCTAGTAAACCGGCATCAACTATATTGACACACTCCTCGTCATTTGGCTCATTTGATTCAATTAGTAGCTTCCATACGGAGAGGAATAGCGAAAAGAACATGACAACACAGTACGGTAATGATGTTGATAGCAGAATGATGAAACTCCAGTCACATATTGGTAGGATTAGATCAAATATACATGTGTTAGAAGGTGATTTAATTGCAACACGAAACGAATTGACTAGAGCAAATCAACACTTGCAGTTGGCAATGTCAGAACTGGCAGATATTCAACGGGGTGTTATGGAGGTTGAATCAAAACTTATTCAACATGGAATATCTATATCACCACAATCAGAATCGTCGGCTGCTTTATCTCCATTGGGATTCGTTCCGGAATCAGACTTGTCCAGTACAAGATCTCGTTCATCTGATCGCTTACATTACTTTACACCTACATCATCCTTGGCAGATGAGAATGATAGTGACTGCTTTACTCCTCGTAGTACAATGTCATATCAGTCACTTTTATCTTTGAGTGAAAGGGATAGAATCAATACCCACATCCACGAAAACAAATCTGTAAGTAATAATAAAACAGTGGTCATAGATGTTGACCAAACACCATTAAAGAAGAATGGAATGCACTCTCAAAGAAGAAGATTCTTTGATTCGTCTTCAGAGGGACAGGCTGCAACCGTATTGGTAGATATCTCCTCAGACCAACATAAAGAATCAAACTCACTTGATACTCCTAGCACAGCTGGCACGCATGAAACCCCAACAATATCGGATCCTACCTCTAACGAGGAGGTAAACGAACCTCCTAAACATCATCGAGTAACCTTTAGACAGCCATCATTCATTCGTGCACATGATTTAAGCCTTGCTAATTCAGCAGATAACGCATTAGTATGCCTACATGAGACTGGTGTGAGTGATGTTGTGAATGCGCTCTTTGAGAAGGGGATTGAGCTCGTGCATGATAATTCAGATAAGTGGATACCCGAGAGTACAACGGCAAAAGTCTTGAACAAACGTGACAAACTGCTAATGTCAGGAGAGACTTTAGAACAGCCTGTTGGACCATGGCCGAATCCTGCACACGGGGACGAAGTGTTAGTCTGGACTGCCAAGTGTGAGAATGGTGGACATGGCTCCCAGTATCCAATGGTAAAAGCAAGAGGATTGATACCTACATCTGCACTCCAAATGGTTAGTCTTCTGCTCGATTCAAGAAGAAGTAAGGAATACAACAAAATGTCTCTTGGAAGAGTTGATGAACATGTGTACAAGAAAGACTTATCTAATACGTGCCCAACAACTGGTATTCATGGTGAGCTAAAGATTGTTCGAAGTCAAAGCCAGCCTCCTGTGATTCGTAAACCAGTTGAACTGCGTCTTCTATTACATGCTCGCCGTCTACCCTCCATTGATGGAGAGCAAGGTGAGCGATACATCACAATTGGCAGGTCAGTGTGGGAAACATCTGAGGGTACTGCAGACGCTTCAGATACCTCTACTGCTACACGATGTGAGATGCTGTTGAGTGTCAACTTGATTCGAGATGTCCAAGTAAATAAAGACGACAACTTGATTCGAGATGTCCAAGTAAATAAAGACGACAAATGGTGTGAGATAACAACAATAACTCACGGAGTAAGTCCGGGCATACCAATATCGATTGGTAAACGTATCGGTCTTGCCGCAGCTGCAAAGTACTGTAGAGATATCCGAGCTGTGTTTGAATTACATGAGTGCTAAAAAGAAAGAGTATATGTATGTAAATGATGCAATAGAGTTCGGCATCAAATGAGATAATGATTGTACAGATGTGATTAAACCAGAGTTTGGAACTTATAGAGTAGACAAGTCCAAATCTGAGTCACAAATATTAAAGTGTATTGTGATCCATATCTCTATCTCATCTTAGCTAGAAATTACTTTAACACTGTAGTTTCTGATTGATTCCATTAGTTATCACTTTGTTTCAAATGCCACCATAACAAACTTGCTTAAATCTGCTTGTGCTTTATCAGCATATGTAATACATGATGCACCATCTTTCTTTCCTGCCGCCACTCCTATGTTTAGAATATCAGCCTTTACAGTTTGAGCAAGAGATTTAGCCTCTTTTGTTCCGGCTATACTAGCAACTGAGTTTAATGTTTGCAATAGAGTTCCGAGCGGTCCCGTGATTATACCAGTAATTTGTGACCATTTCTTTTCCTCTGCCAAACTGGCTATCTCTGGTAATCTATTTCCTGCATCTCCAATTCTACGCAATTGTGTCTGAAGGGTAAGATTGTAAGATATGAGTATCAGAGAACAAATTTCATAACATATCACATTCTCACCTCAACATCTGGCCCGTTATATAGCAGCTTATCTGGGTCTTCTACCAGACCCTGTGCATTCTTTTCTATCAGAAAATCAATATAGTTTGGGAGCTTCATATTGGCTGAGCTTCCTGCATCAGCGTTTGCAATAGAAGGTAGGGTTATAGAAGGAACAACAACTGCAATACCAAATTTTGTGAATGTTGTTTGGATAAAGTCCCGTCGATCGCTGTGTGCAGATAGTGTATTGCCATTGTTTTTGGGATTATATGCGTCATTACCGATACTAGTAAAACATAATACACCACAAGGTAAGCACAAAAGCGCTAAAAGACAGCCTATCATATTCATTGTCATTATCACAAATTATGAGACAATATTCGTACTCTTATCTATTATTTTAGTGTATTAGGCTTACGATACGTACATACTAATGTTATCCCGCCCCTCTATTTATCTATTAGTTTCAGCGCTCCCCTCTCGCTGAAGGTTATCATTCTATTGTCGGCGCGGCGATACTTATTAAAAACAATCACATCTTGTGCACTTTTTGTGAAGGTTCACATCAATCAGACTTCCAATGACATCTACACCACCATTCTTCCCGGTCGGTAGTAAAGTAATACTACAGAATCTTGTTAATGAAGATGCTCGTTATAATGGTAAACAGGGCAAGGTGATAGGTCCGCTGAATCAATCCACACAACAGCAAAAGGTATTTGTTGCAAGTATTAATAAAACCTTATCTATCAAGCCATTAAATATGCAGTATGCCCCACGTGACATATCATCATTGGAAAGGGAGGAGATAATCTCCGAAAAGAAATCATTAGAAAAAGAGATAGAACAACTTGTGCGAGATAATCCAACTCCTAAGTTGTTGGGGTCTCCAATCAGTAGTGAATTCCGAAATAAATTGCAATCATGGGCGGCGCAGAGGAAAATACTGGCAAAGAAAAGGGAACGTCTAGAACTACTTGTTGAGGAGGAACGTATTCGAGGAGTTCTTAGAGAGTTGGGGGAATTGTATCCGCAGGTAGGAATATGGTTTACGTGTGATGAATAATGATTACATCATATAACACTTATTTATCTCATCATCTTTCTAGAAAACACACGAATGTGCCATTTGCCTGGAGGAAACGACCGATGCTAATCGATGCATACTCGTTTGCTGTGGGCAAGGAACATGCAAATCATGTTATGCAGAGAACAAAACACGTGATCAAAGTATCAAAATCAAGTGTTGCCCTCTTTGTAGGGACCCAAATTTTGGTGGCTTTGGTAAGGAACGATATAACCATGTACTAAAGTTTGCTGAAAGGGGTGAAGCTTGGGCACAAACAATGATGGGGGATATTTATATGAATCTGGATGAGCATGTTAGGCAGAAAAAAGTAGACAAAGTCAAAGCAAAGAAGTGGTATAGTTTAGCTGAAGAACAAGATTTCCCTGAAGCTATCTTTAAGAGCGCAAAGTTATTTAAAGATGAAAAGACGAACCCGACCCTTTATCGTGAAAAGTTAAAGAAGGCAGCACTGTTGGGTGAGAGGTCGGCAGCAGAGGCCTTAGCCATCAATCACTACGTAGATAGGGATAGCTGTGATAAAGTTGAATACTATGCATCGATTGCGCTCGGAAGTATCTCAAATGCAAGTCAGCATGAATATCTATCGACAATATTGGGCACTTCCCATTTGCAAACGTCGACAGATTATTTCTATCGGACAAAGTACTACTTAGATATTGGTGCGAAAAAGAACTTCGATTGTCTACCATCGGTGCCAGGGTTTAGATCTTTAGTTTGCCATATCTACTCAAATAAAATGCTCCAACTTGGAATGTATGAATATTGTGGGTATGCATATGAAATACCAGGTTTTTCTTTTCTACCTAAAATGCGGTATTGGGCCAATGAAGCAGGAAGTGACAATATGGTGATGGGCTTTGTTGCTGGCCCTGATGATCATGGAACGGGGGGACGGCATGAGACGCACTGTGCATATTGTAATATTGAAGCGCCCCGAGGAACGAAGTTCAAACAGTGCGTTAGGTGCAAGGCTGCATGGTGTAAGTTACTGAAGAGCTTCTGTTCTCACTGTCTGTACAATGTTCGCTCACATACAGTTCTCTATTCTCTAGACTGTTCAAAGGATTGTCAAGTTGAAGCATGGAAGGTCGGGCATAAATCTGACTGCAAGCAAAGGTTCTAGATGATATACACTTGTTTTCATTTAGTTAAGAGCAATGTTTGGGTGGTGTATTGTTTAGGAATTACTTTACTCGATCTTGTCTCATCTTATACCTAGTAGCTTGCTCAGTTTCTTTACTTCTTTGTCATCTAAGATCTTTTCGCCACGCTGTATTCGTAGCATTATGTCAACATCTTCTTCCATGTGAACGGTACTTTTCGTACCAGATAACGGAGTATGCCCATTAGTCATCATGTACGCATACATGAGTGTTTGAGAAGTTAAACCCTTCTCACTTGCCATTTTCTTCCAAGCTGGTGATGCCAGAGCATTTCTATTTGTAGTTAAAGTCCAGAAAGATTGATACGTCATACCGTATTCTTTGCACACAGCTCTTAATTCAACATCAAAGTTTGTCTTTTCATGGAAACGGTTTTGTAATACTTTGGGCTTCACTTGAGCCTGTTGGTATAGCCACTTTAATTTTTGTGGCTTATAACAGTTTGAGATACCAAGAGAATGTATTTGTTGAGGAACAAACTCTTCAAGAACTCTCCATACTCTTAGTGTTTCCTCATCTGTTCTCATGGGTGAATGCAGTAATACTGAGTCGATGTAGTCTACTTGTAGGTTTTGTAATGATGCATGTATGCTTTGTCTAACTTGATCTTCTAACTTTGCATCTCTTTCGTATGGTAAATTGTCCGGATCTTGACCATCTAGTGATGTGAATTTAGTTTGTATAAAGATATCTTCTCTGCTTAGGCCGATTGCATCCATTGCTGTGCGTATTCCTAACCCAACTTGAGGTTCATTGTAATGCTTTGGTTGACATGCCGTATCAATGAAGCGAAAGCCTTTATCGATTGCTTGGTATACTAGAGATGAAGTCTCATCCTTCTTCCAAGCAGTTCCATAGATAATATATGGTAATAGCATATGCTTTGCTGATATCATATTCATATTTGTATCTTCGTTATTAGAGTTGTCTTCCTTCAATAAATGTGGTGCCGCAAAAGAGTTATGTTGTTTAGCCTTTGTATCTTGTTTGTTTATTAATGAGAGTGCAAATAACCAGGCCAGTCCAACTGATATGATAGTAACTGCAACTACAACAAGTATATCAGTATTTTTATTTCTCCGTCGTCTTCTTATATTATTTCTTTTGGTATTAGGAGTATTGGGCTTCACCATACTATCACATACATCTACCACTTTAATAAGTATCGAATACTACCACAATCGTCTATCCGCTGCTAATAATAATAATCCCTACTACAAATTAATTATGCACTTTACTTCACTTCTCACTTCACTCTTATGTCTTTGATCGGTATCTTTTTCTCCCACTCCTGTACTCTCACCAATCACTAGCCGCCTTCGGCGGGCTAGCGCTGCGCGAATTAAAGTGTTGTTGTTGGTAAAGTATTAACTGTTAATAAAGTACTAACTGTTATCAATGTACGGTATCACAGAATGCTTCAGTAGTATTATTTACTTAGCTCTATTAAGCTTTCTCGTAAGCCTATTCAAATTATCGCTCATAGTGCTAAATTAGTCAATGCTCGCCTAAAATAACAAACATCTTAGAATACTGTAACTTTTTACTAACAAATATCTTCTTTTTGTTAGTGACAAAGGTGTGCGTCCCAGTACACGCCCAAGACAGACAAACACACTCACGGTCCTGCTTTCAATATAGGATGTCTGAATTGGCGTCAATAGATAGGGCATTAATACACATGAATTATCACAACCAACCATTCAGCAGACAGAAGAATTCCTCAATCATGTCGGAACAACTATGGGGAATTGCAAAAGATATCATCAACAGATCTTCACGGTCTCATAACATTGAGCGTGATGATATCATCAACTTGCAATACAATAGACGAAACATCAAGTCTATTGAGCAACGATATCGCCACTGTAATGAAGTCTTCTTCTCCCCTCGACAATATAGAGCTAGGATATGGAACATCTAATGACGCCGCTACCGACTTAATATCAGATACAAAGACCATCATAAGTACTTCAACTTCCGAAACGTGTTCGTCCACAACTGATGAGGTAGTAGTATCGTCCAATGCGGACGAAGACAATACTCCAGAAGATGACGATATAATAGTCAATAAAAGACACAAGTGGCTATTACCATTCTTCATAAATATCTTCTTGGCGTGTGCCTCATTTTCGATAGTTATGCCATCTCTTACGTCATACATACTCCATATCAATGCACCTCTTGACTTCTTACCGTGGGTAGTGTCAACATATTCAGCTGGAGAAATGTTTGGATCTGTTCTTATTGGACATTACTATGAATATGCAACCAAGACATACCGAACAATGGGATTTGGACCCAAGAGTAGTTTAATGATATGTATGTCTCTTGGGGTAGTTGGATCTGCTTTGTATGTCTCTGCTGGTTGGATTCAAGATAAGACTATTGCAAAATACTGTTTACTTGGAGCAAGATTCATTCAGGGTATGTGGACGGGTGGTCAACAATCAGTTGAACAAGGTAAGATATATGTGATGAACTGACATATGCTCTTTTCAAACTATGCTCACATCTTATGTACATATTATCATAAAATATACTAGCCTATCTCTCTGTTTCAGTGCATCCATCGAAAAGAACAGAATATACTGCCACACTTAGCACGTGTGGTGTAATGGGCTTTGTTATGGGGCCTGCTATTGGTGCTGGACTTTCACAAATCGATACAACAATACTTGGACTACGTATCAATTCTGAAAACTCAGCAGGCGTGTTTATGTTGGTAGCTACGTCAATCATGTTTTGGCAGACTCTGTTGTTCTTTGATGGAAAAGATGACAAGACGGGACTATCAATAGTAGATGATAATGAAGATGTGAAGCAGCAAAATAAGGAATGCAACGATACAGATGATAAGTCAAAGAAGCATGAACCTGATGAGACAGCGGCGATACCTTTCAATCATATGGGAGTTAGTTTATGCATGATCATCTTCTATATGCATTATTACAGCTTTGCAGTCCAAGAGACAGTCATAGTTCCAATGGGAATGCTTCTCTATTCATGGGATGCACTCGAAATCAATTTACTCTTCCTTGGAGTTGGTATGTTGTCTCTGGTAACTGCTCTATCAGTACGCTACTTGACAAGTTATGTTGAGGACCGAATAATGCTTATCATTAGCATCTTTGCTGGCTTTCTTGGATCGGTAATGCTTATTGATCTACCTTTCAATCAGACACTGCCAATGTGGAGGTTCCTTGTCGGCTTTAGTCTTATAACAGTTGCCTTTCCAATTGGTAGGAATGTAGTACTTGGTATCTTTGGTAGTGTCCTTGGAGAAGTAAATCAAGGTAGATGGATGGGTATTCTATTCGCAATCAGTGCTTTCCCTAGAGTGATTGGTCCATTCGTTAGTCTCGAGCTTTTGAAATCAGTCGATTGGCAGTCTTGGCTTGAGTTTGGTATTATTGCAAGTTTGTTTTTAGGCAAGTGATGTGTATCTTGATGAATATGATTCATTTGTGTGTATGTACCAATAAACTCATTATCCTTACTGCCGTTTTATATTTAATAGTCTCTTTGATAGTTACATGGGCTAATATGGATGATCTTGTATCATATGCGGAGTTCAGCGATAAGGAGGAGAAAAGGATACAGAAGAAGATTGCGAAGAAGATGAACAAACAGTAACAGGCTAGTGCACCCCTATCTACGGGGTCGTACCAACCCTCTTTAAGGGGTCGTAAGATTGGGAAGAGGCAAAAGTAAACTTTAGTGAAAGTTGACTATGAAGCAACCCGTCAACTTCCTAATAACTTCCGTAATGTACAGTGTAAAACACCGTCCACTAAACTACTCTCTAAACTACTTCCTTTCGATTGGCTGGCTAGTATGCAGTTTCTTTCTCTGTGCATTTTTCAAACATCGCCGAACCAAGACCCTTGGTATCCTCGTGTCGTGCTCTAAATAAACTCCAGTTTCCACTTTCTCATCACATAATTGCAATCAGTGCATCAATTGTTATGTCTATCGAGCAGAAGAATACCAACAATATTGAACCGTCAACATCGTCGACAGTATCTCCAGATCAACCGCAAAAGGAATCTATAATTGATTCGAATACATACACAAACGCAGCAGATTATATCTTCAACAGCATGTTACCTCCACAACAAAATAATTGTGATACAGAAGAGACTGTAGAAGCTCTACAGAGTGGTAGTAGTAAGCGTAGACCTCGGTTAAACACTGCAGGTAGTGGAATGAGTGGCCGTTCTCTACTAAGTATGGATTTGAACTTTTTAGGTTCGGATGATATTGCAGTAGACGGTGGACTATTAAGTAGTAGTGGTGATATTGATCGATTGCCTATGCAGTCTTCGGATGTCGTCAAGGATATTCTACTACCCGATGCTTCATCTATTGCTACCACAGCTCTCAAGGCTGAATATCAACCAATAAAACTACATGATGGGAAGTCACCACCATCACAACAACAATCAAGAGATGATAAGTTTTGTCCAATTTCCAAAATAACAACCAAGTTGCAAAGGATATCGACGGGAGAGAGTATAGCTCCACTGAGTGAGAACTTTAGGCTGTCATCTAAGGAGTGGATAAATGATTTCCAAGATGATGCTGCCCCGGGCGCTATGCATCAATCACTGTTTATGGACTCTGCCAATAATACACAACCTGCTCCACAACTACAACAACCTAAGAATTACCCCCCTGCAAATCAAAGTATATTTGATGATCAAATGCCTGTATTATCAACAAATAATACAACAACTTATGCACCAAAATCATCTGCTGCCAAAGCAAAGAGTAATACATCTCCATCATCATCACTTAAATCTGGTGGCAGTAAGAAGAAAAAGAAGAAGCGTCGCGAGCTTGATGAAACAATTGCCATAGATCCAACTGATGATGATGTACTCTTTGGACGTGGTGGATATACCAATTCCCATCCTGGTAATATCAAATACCGTGCCAAGGCATTAGAACTCCGACCTTGGTACGAAGCCTCTTCAAAGGAGGAGAAGTATAATATATCTGAACTCTTAATTGAATCAGTCAAGGCAGAGGGTGGCAGGTTTCTCGAAAAGGGGAAAGATGGACTGTGGCATGAAGTGCTTTATAACGGTGCGCGGAAGAAGGCTAGTCAACAACTACGAGAGCGTCTGAAGGGTACTAGAAGGAATACACATGGTGGAAGTATGACTTCAGGAATACATTCTAGTGTCACCAGTGCTGGGTCTAATAAAAGGGAGAGCCTGAGAAATAGCACCGCAACTGTTACTGAATTGATTGGAGACTTGATGCCCACTGATGTGAATGTGGTTGGAGTGTGAGAGATGTATTGTGATAAATGTATTTTGAATAGAAATTTTTGCTTGTGTAAATATGATATGAATTGGTGGGAAGAATGTATTGTGTAATAAAAAGTATCTAACACCCCAGTTTTGCTAGCACATTCAGTATTACTATTTACTTTACACAAATCCATCCCTCAAGGAGAGAAGAGACTCAACCGCAAAAGATGTACCATGCCCGACGCAACACCCTTCCTCAACTGCATACTTAGTGCAACCATCTATCATACAAATCTTTGCAGTGTTCTTTGCACCATGTCTCCGACAAACTTCTCCCCAGAGAACAAAGTTTGAGCAGCCGTCATGACCACAAGTTTGTCTCTTTCTCCTCTGTGCACCATGTCTTATACAAACTCCTTTATTGACAACAATGTTGGTACATCCATCATGCTTGCATTGTCTCCTTTTTGCCTTTGTGTTAGCATGTATCCTCTTCTTAGGCTTAGCTCTTATCATTTGACTCTGTTGATACACCCATGCCCCAATTTCATCCTCCTCCGAGTCATCAATAATGTTATTATTGTTGACAGAAGAAGTAAAGCGATCTTTTAATTCGTCCTTTTTACTGCTGTCGACCGATAGCTTAGAGGCAAGCTTCTTGTTATTATCACTCACTTGTACCGAATCCTGCCCTGGTGACACTTTATTATCACTATTTGTTG
>Ga0214479_100666_pt1 | contig 18814 bp, 13 predicted proteins | sample M1_20Mar14CPVII9_5_FD_165054 | JGI IMG/M metagenome (GOLD analysis project Ga0214479, IMG submission 165054) | Marine eukaryotic communities from Monterey Bay, California, United States - M1_20Mar14CPVII9sort6BwellE14 | ecosystem: Environmental > Aquatic > Marine > Unclassified | place: USA...
TTGTGGCTCGGAGCTATTTGCAGATTTGGCAGCGGATTGGGTTTGTTGTTTTTGACAAAAAACAGGAGGCTCCTACAATACCGGACTACCTTTGGGGAGACCTTGAAGTTGAGGTTTCGGCGGGTGAATTCAGCGAATTGTTTTCGAATCTTAAATGGCAGACTTTGATCCCTATCTCAAGTGGCTTGGAATTCGGGAGAGTTCTCGGCCAATCAATCATTATCGCTTGCTCGGACTGGATTTGTTCGAGGATGACGCGGATGTGATTGCGATGGCGGCGGATCGTCAGATGTCGCACATTCGAACCTATCAGGGTGGCCCCAATGGAGATCTGTCCCAGCAGTTGTTGAACGAGTTAGCTCGCGCCCGCAGGTGCTTGTTGATGGCGGAAAAGAAGCAGGAGTACGATGCGGAGCTGCGGCTCGCACAGTCGTCTGCGGTGCCAATGGCCCCGGTTGCCGTGCCTCCAGCGATACCTCCTGCGTTGAGCCAACCGGGGCAAGGTGCCGCCCATGGATCACCTGAGCCGGCGGTCGCTGTAGCGGTTGTCCCGGGTTCTTCTGATTTGAGGTCGGCAGTTCCGCTTTCGGGCGAGGATACAATTGATATCCAGTCTGGGGCTCACTCCATGGCTGACGCAAAAAAGAGAGAATTCAAAAAGTTACTTCTGCTGGGGTTCGCTTGGTTGTCTGGCGGCGTGGGTGCCGTTGGTGTGGCGGCAGCGATCATCAGTTCTGGGATTCTTGGGACGCAACCGCAAAAGGAGCCTGCGGAGGAAGGCGGCGGCCTTGAGGTCACTGCCGTCGCCGCCGAGCCAACGGGGTTGCCAGCGTCACCCGTCGTAGAGGCTGAGATTCCAAAGGTTGGCAGTAAAAAGGCAGGCGGCCCGAAAGCAGGCAGTCCGAAGGTGGATTCTCCAGAAGATAATGCTCGGGCGAGTGAGGTGGTCTCAGGTGGTGACAGCGATGTCGTTAAGCCTGCGGTTGAGTCGGTTAAGTTGCCGCCTGCGACGGAGCCACGGTACACGCTGAAAAATTTGGTTGGGTATCCCAAGCAGGTTCCAAGTTTGATGGAAGTGTTTGGGGAGGCGAAGCGTTGTATTGTTGAGAAGAAAATTTCTTTGTTAGGTCCCACTCCTCTCAGTTCGGATCAGGTAATAGAAGTCATCCCCGACGGGGGGGCGATTGTGATTGGATTGTCTTTAGCCACTGATCAGAAGGGACGCGTTCTTTCGATTTGCCCTGTGTACCACACCGGGTTTCGGGCGTTTGCTGGTGATGCCTTTGGGCGTGACGGTAGTGACCCTTCTGTGGCTGCCGAGGGTGAATCGGTGCTGTTTCTTGCTAAGCCTGGTTACGCTCTGGCTGGACTTGAGTTTTCAAAAGCGGAACCGTCTCAAGGGTGCCGTGCGAACTTCATGAAGATCTCTGGTAATACCTTGGACCCAGAGGATGAGTATTCCAGTGAGTGGCTTGGTGGTAAGTCAGCATTAAAGCAAGTGGTTGGAAATCCCCAGGGCTTACCCGTTGTCGGACTGTCGGCAAGCTTTGAGCCGTCGGGGGCACTTTCAAGATTGAGTCTGTTTGCGATGGATGCCACTGCGGAGTCAGTTCCGAAAAAGCCGGATTCATCGCTTGCGAGCGATGGTCTTCCTGGTTTTTTTGAGGAGAAGCCAGAGATGTCAGCGTCGGACCGGGCAGATTCAAAACCGGAAGGCGATGAAGCGGTCGAACCCATTGTGAAGTTGTTGCGACCCGATAGTCGAACGAGAGCGAAATCAAAAAAGAAGATTGCGGGGTTGTTGCAGTCGATTGAAAACGGGGCAAGGACTGCATCTGACCGAAGGTCGGCCGCGAAGGAGTTAATCGAGGATGCCATTACCGAAGAAGATTTTGTGGTTCGGTACATTTTGTGGATGAAGGCTGTAGAGTTGGGGGAAGATTCAGGCGACGCCATTGCGGTTGTCGATGCTATGCGTCTACTCGATCAATATTATGAGATCGATTTCTGGAAGGAGGTGCTCGAATCGCTCGATTCGGCTGCCCGAAATGTTTCCAGTCGAACGGTGCGGGATTTCAAGAGGACGACTGATGCTTTGATTCGCGAAGCGGAAGAGCAAGGGCGTTACGAGATTGCGGTGAAGTATCTTTCGTTTGCGATTCGCCAGTCGAAAAAAGTGAAGGATTCTGAATCCTTGGACGAATATCAGGCAATTGAAAAACGGGTGAAAAAGTTTAGGGACCTGTCGACCGGTAACCAGAAGGCAATCGCGGTTCTTGTTTCCAATCCGGAGGATCCGCTGGCGAACCTCAATCGTGGTGATTTCCTGTTCGTTATTGAAGATGATTTTGAAAATGCAATTCCGCATTGGCAGAATTCGGAGGATGTGAAATTGCTCTCGATGTTGGATCTGCACGCGGAGTTGGGAAGTAAAAATCGCGAAGAAATACTGCCTCTCGCAGATGCTCTGGCAAAATTAGGAGAGGCCGCAAGGAGTCCTCGCGACCTAAAGTTTCTCGCTCGGGCGTTGGCAATTTATAAAAAATCAGTGCGTAGTTTGTCAGGGCTTGAAAAACAGAGTGTCAATCAGAAAATCGATGCGATAAAGCAAAAGCTTGAAAACAGATAGTCCCCGCAAACTTGATCGGCTCTCGTGTCTCATGTTGGAAAAAAATAAAGATAAGTATGGCACCCGCCGAAATCTAATTTCACTGGTTTGGCTGCTGATGGTTAGCTTGGCCTTCGTTGGATGCTCTCGGGATGCTGAAAAAGCGGCGGAGACAACGGGCGAAAAGTTGGATAAAGATTTTCGTGTGGTCGCGGTTAGCTACCCTTTGCAGTATTTGACTAGTCGTATTGCGGGTAGCTTGGTTGCCGTCGATTGTCCGGTGCCACCGGACGTAGTAGATCCTTCCCAGTGGAAACCGTCACGAAAATCAATCTTGGCGATGCAGTCGGCCGATTTGGTGATCGCTAATGGTGTGGGAGCGAATTATGCAAAATGGTTGCCGAAAGTTAGTCTTCCTGAATCGAGGCTTTGCCGGGCTGCCACCAAAGGGCTGTCCCTCTCGGACTACATCGCTGTTGAAGACGTGTCGATGGTGCATTCTCACGGGCCTGAAGGAGAGCACTCGCATCCGACGATGGTTTCTCGTACGTGGTTGGATCCGGCGATTGCAAACAAACAGGCGGTTTACATTGCCGCGCAGCTTGAAAAAAAATACCCCCAGTTTGCTGCTGAGTTTGCAGTCAATCTGGCTGCATTGACCAAGGACTTGGATCGGCTAACGGACTTGCTGCAACCAAGTTCCGGGGAGGCGTTGGTGCCTTTGGTGACTGCAACTCCACTGCAGAAGTTTTTCGCTCGTGCTGCAGGGGTGGGTGATTTGCATCTGACGTGGTTTGCCATTCCGGATGCCGAGCAGGCTGATTTGGACTTGAAGGCGGTGTTGAAAGATGCAGAGGCCACAGAGGGAGTTGTCTTGTTTGATCGAGAATTGCCTTCGGCGGAGGTGCTTGCTGTGCTGAAAGCCCAGGGGTTTCGTCCGCTCTCGCTTGATTTGCTCGATCAGCCACCTGCAAAAGGCGATTTTTTATCATCGCTTGAAGCCAATGTTGTTGCCTTAAAAAAAGCGCTGGGTAGGTAGAAGCCAACGTCAGCGTGTTAAGGGGCCGTCCATTCCGTTTGTCGCGGCAGAAGCTGCAAGTGATTATTTGTCGACGAAGGCGGTTAGTCCGCAGGCCGACGCGTTTGGCTGTCGCGTGAATTTTCAATTTAGCACACGGTGTCAATTGTGAAGCTGAGATTTAATCTAAAGGCGTTGATTCTCGTTATTTCGCTAGTTTCACTGGCATTGGCCTTCGTGTCTCAAGTGGGAGTGCGGGTCGCCAATTTTGAATTAATTGAAAATAATCTCGCGCTCAACACCGACGGTTTGGTGCAAGGGAAGATGTCGTTTAGGTGCACCACAAACGAGTACCCAGATTCGAATTGGATGTTTGAGTGCAATGTTGTGAACTTGCAAAAACCGGGCATTCTCGAATTGAAACCGGGAGCATTGAGGAGGCTTAGGTATCGCGGTGTTGCGATGGGGCCGTGGGGAAAAGAGGATCCTTACTCTAAATTTGTAACTCGCGGGTTAAAAATTCAGAAATCCAGTATCGTTGGCTTCGTCACGTATGAAACGGGAGCTGAGGTCATGATTAACGGTCAGCAATAGGGTTTGCTTCACGGCATATTACCGGTTGAAGTTCCACTTTCACGTCGATGCGTTTTTGAGTCTAAGGCGTCTGAGCAACGTCACGCATTCCAAGCGTGCTGCATTTTGGCGTACTGCATTTCGTTATCGCTGGGAGTGCAGTACTGGCTCGCAAAATTAGTTTGCGGCGTTCAGGCGAACTTTGACTCCGTTAGCAAAAATGGCGTAGTCGACGCCGCTAAAGTGAATTTCAAACGAACCTGTTTGTTCGTCGTCAATTCGAATTTTATTCGACGAAATCGAGGCGCAGTTGATGTCGTAGCATGCTAGGTCGATGCGGTCGAATCCGTCTTCTCCATTAACCTCAATGACGTCGCCAGTGCGGGCGAGAAAAATTTCGTCTTTGTCGAAAATGTCTTGGCTGTTTGAATTTGCAGTTTTTGAATAAATATTCGAGGCAGTTTGTTCAGTGGGTTGTGGAGGTGGGGATTGGATCGCTTGAGATTCGGCGTCTGCACGGTAGGCTCCTCTGATGAGTTCGATTTTTCCACTGGCGGAATCGCGGAAATTTCTAATGTCGTACAGGGGTTCATTAGGTTCAGGTTTCAAGTCAGCGACGATTGGATGTGGTTCTGTGGGAGTATTGGTGCGGGGCGTAATGACTGACAGCGGGTCGGAAAACCACGTGGCTGTTGGGAATGCTTCTTGAGTTGGCATGTTGTTTTGTTTTTCCAAGGGGCTTTGGGGGACATCGCCCGTCTTCGTCGTTTTACGGAGAGCTTCAGTTTGCGTGTTATCTAGGGGGAGCTCATGAAGCGGCGAAATTGGCTCGTGAGGACTCGTTGTGGCTGGTGATTGACTCAGGCCCGCTGTTGAAAATTGATCAGGGATGGCGTTGTGAGTATTTTTAGAATCAGGTTTCGCCAACTCGGACGGGTCGATAAATGGATCGACGTTGGGTGCATTTTCTACCGGTTCAACGGTGGCAGGTTTCCGTTCGGTATTGTGTGGTGACGATAAAGAGAGTGAAACGTAGTTGAGGGCGTCAAAGTTTTGAGACGGTTGGCTACCTAGAAACGGGGGATTTGAAGGTGGCGGAACGTTTTGGGATAAACGAGAGATGTTTTTTTCGAGTTCTTGTGCGGTAAACGCAATTTCTTCGGGGGTACGAAGATTGGGCTCCGAGGCCTTTTTCGCCTGAGCCTGCTCGGAGGTCACATCGAATGGAACCGCCGGTTTGTTTTGGGGATGTTGATTCATGTTCAAATTCCGGCACAAATACAATGGAAGTCGATACTGGTTCATCGGGATGAACTTGTTTGCAAGATGAATTCGCACTCAAGCTTGAGGGTTTTAAGGATTATCGGGAACTTAGATTTCAGAGCGGTTCTTGATTTTTCGCGGTAAAATTTGAGCGGTGTGTCCGGTTGACCGCCCAAATCAACTTTTCATATAATCCGCGGCTTATCTCCCAACATTTTGAATGTAATAAGATGAAAATACACGAGTATCAAGGTAAGCAGTTATTCCAACAGTTCGGCGTGGACGTTCTCGAAAACAGAGTCTCGCGGACTCCAGAAGAAGCCGCTGCGGCCTTCACTGAGCTTGGGGGAGCGGTTGCCGTTGTGAAATCGCAGATCCATGCCGGCGGTCGAGGGAAGGGAACCTTTATCGAGAAGCCCGAACAGCACGGCGTCCAGTTGGTTAAATCAGCCGACGAGGCTCGCGAAGTTGCTGCTGCCATGTTGGGCAATCATTTGGTAACGATCCAGACCGGGCCTGATGGGAAAAAGGTAAATCAAGTTATCGTTGAGGCGGGCTGCGACATTGCCCGTGAGCTATACCTCGGAATCGTACTCGACCGTGCGAATAAACAGCCGGTCTTGATGTGCTCGCAGGAGGGTGGCGTTGAGATTGAAAAGGTGGCCCACGAGACTCCTGAAAAAATCTTTAAAGAGCGTTTTGATCCGGCTCAGGGAATTGAAAGTTACCAAGTCCGAAAGCTTTGCAAGAAGCTTGGGATTGAGGGCAAATCGGTTCGCGCTGCTGACAAGTTCATGAAAGCTCTTTGCCGGCTCTATGTTGATACTGATTGTAGTTTGATGGAAATCAATCCATTGGTGGTCACAGGCGACGGCGGCCTGATTGCTTTGGATGCTAAAATTAATTTCGATTCCAACGCTGCTTTCCGGCACAAAGAATGGGAAGAAATGCGGGATCTTTCGGAAGAGGAAGAATCTGAAGTACGTGCCTCCGCGGCAGGGCTTAGCTATGTCAAGTTGGAGGGTAACATTGGTTGTCTCGTCAACGGAGCTGGTTTGGCGATGAGCACGATGGACATTATCAAGACTCATGGTGGCCAGCCTGCGAACTTTCTCGACGTAGGTGGTGGTGCAAATGCAGATCAGGTGACGGAAGCTTTTCGAATCATTTTGTCTGACCCCAATGTTAAAGCGGTTTTAGTAAACATTTTTGGCGGCATCATGAAGTGCACTACGATCGCTGAGGCAATCGTGGTGGCTGCTAAGTCGGTCGGGTTCACTGTTCCCTTGGTTGTCCGGCTAGAAGGAACCGAAGTGGAAGAAGGACGCCGGATTTTAGAGGAATCTGACGTTGAGTTGGTGACTGCCACCGATCTGGGTGACGCTGCTGAAAAAGTCGTCGCGACGCTGGGCTAATTCTCATCGAAGTTGAGTTGCCGGGTGTTTTGAAAACCCTCTGCAATGCAAGTTGCTAAAAATAAGCTGTTTCTAAAAAATCAATCATACGCGGAAGATCAATGAGCATCCTCATCAACAAAGATACTAAGGTCATTTGTCAGGGCATCACCGGGAACGTCGGTGAATTCCACACACGCGGGTGCCTTGATTACGGTACGCAAATGGTGGGTGGCGTGACTCCCGGTAAGGGCGGACAAACGGTTGCTGGGTTGCCAGTCTTTGACACCGTCGAGGAAGCCCGGCTGCAAACGGGAGCAAGTGCTACGATGATTTTTGTGCCGCCGCCTTTCGCAGCGGATGCAATTCTCGAAGCGATTGATGCGGGGATCGAAGTTGTTATTGCCGTAACGGAAGGTGTTCCGGTCATTGATATGGTGCGGGTTTATGACGCCGCCAAGCGATCTAATTCTGTTTTGGTTGGGCCAAACTGCCCGGGTGTCATCACCGCCGATGAATGTAAAATTGGAATCATGCCTGGTTATATTCACCAAAAGGGTTGTGTTGGAATCATGAGCCGTTCAGGCACTTTGACCTACGAAGCGGTTTGGCAAACGTCAAATTTAGGGCTGGGGCAAACGACTTGTGTTGGACTTGGTGGAGATCCGATCGTGGGAACGTCGTTCATCGACTGCCTGCAAATGTTTCAGGACGATGATGAAACGGAAGCAATTTTGATGATGGGTGAGATTGGTGGAACGGCCGAAGAAGAGGCCGCCGCGTACGTCAAGGAACACATCACCAAGCCCGTGGCAGCGTTCATCGCCGGGCGAACTGCACCTCCCGGAAAACGCATGGGACACGCGGGTGCGATCATTAGTGGCGGCAAAGGAACTGCGGCAGAAAAAATCTCCGCTTTAGAGGCTGCGGGTATCGAAGTTGCAAGCAGTCCTGCTGATATGGGCGCTGCGATGAAGCGAGCGATTGAAAAGGCGAACTAGGTTAATTGCTGCCGAGATGGTTTCTTTGGATTTGCCATTTTAGTTGCGGCGATTTGTTTTCTGCCAAGGTTCTTCTGCAAGCTGTGATCTACACGCGGTTTGGTCTACAGCTACGCGGTCGTAATTAAATTAGCCTGAGGGCATTAGCGATTCGGTAATGAGTTCCTCGACGTCGCTCGGCCGTAAGCCAAGTTCTGCTAACACGCCCTGCGTGGGGGTTTCGCTCTGAGCCCAGGGCAGTGGCTTGCTTCTGTATTTGAATCTCACTTTTTTCCCAACATTGATGTTGGTGCAATCGAGCCAGACATGCTCTTTCAGGAACAGGTTGGTTTGCGAATTCTGCGTTAGGCTGGCAGGCTCTGAAAAACGGAATTGGATTTTTGAGACTTCGAGAATTGAATGCTCTTCGGACATTTCAAGCCCATTCCAGTCTTTACACTCGATGATTTCAATCTCGCCTTGAGAGATGCCGTACTGAGTTGTGAGCCAAAGCACGAGTGAAATCAGGGCGAGGCCAACAAATAAATGCCAGAGCTTTAATTGAGGTCTTGGGGGATTCGGCATTTTGTATTCCGTTTTACACAGTTGCAAATTTGGTAGTGGGTATTTGGTAGCGGTCTAAACCTAGTTCGAAACTTCTAAACGAATCGGGGGTTCAAGTTTTGGAATCGACTATCCGGTCGAGCTGAACACGCTGGCTAAACGGTACTTTGAGGCGGGTTTCGGCGTTTCGCATGTCCCGCAACATCGAGCGCTGAGGCTCGTCTCTTTTTGTTTTATTTGTCCTTGTTTCAGTAAGGTTTTTTGAAGCGAACTTGCTGAGACTTGTTCGGTCGTTGCCCCGATTGGAAGGTTAGAAGATGATTCAAACGAATTGAGTCGTTCCGAAATCTTTGAGTAATTTACAGTACCATTGAGAGACGGTTGAGGTGTATTCTGGCAGCGACCGGGTGCCCCAAATTATTGAGAGGGTTCTGTTGGTTTTGGAGGATGTTTTCGTGCGCTGTGAATCTTTGACGGCGTTCGCGCATGCCCCTTTATCATCGAAGAGGCACAGCAACCCATCCAGTTTTATTGTTTGTCCTGTTTGATTAAACACATAGTTCGTATCTTCCGGGGCAATGCAAATTTTTAGCGGCTCAGATACCAAATCCAGATCGATAACGCTGATCGGCAGGCCACTGTGGAGGGATACGACATTACAGATATCCACTGGAAGATTGATGCCAGTTAGTCTGCTTTTTTCTACTGCCTGCCGAAGATATTCCGATGCTGGCTTGCCTCGGCCGGTTGGTTTGTAACCGCCGAATCGGAGCATGTCGCGTACGTGAGATTTGACGTCGGCTTCGCAGGCGATAGGAACTTCGAGAGGGAACGCAAGTTTTTTGACAATCGCTGCTGGGGATGGGGTTTCACCGATCGGTTGATCGAATTCAGTAATGACAACTGCGGTCTCAAGCAGCGGGTGCTCGTCGATTGCTAACATGGTTCGTTGAACGTCTTTTAAAATGGTGGTTCAAAAAAAAGCGTAAATAAATGGGCCGATGGCAGTTCCCGTGAGGGCAATGAAGAGGCTGAATAAAAGCAGGATAAAGAAAATTGGAGTCAGCCACCATTTCTTGTTGTGAATCAAGAAGTCGCCAAATTCAGTGAATACGTCGGGTTGCCTGGATTTTGATTTTTCCAGAAACGTCGCCGGTTTATTATTTTTTTGCTGGTCGGAATTCACAAAATCAATACTGTCTAAAATAGCTGGTTTTATTGGGAGGGGGATTTCGGGGGCGCCAGTAAGATATCGTTTTCTCACCTGTTTGTGAAACAGGAATCGATTTGTTTTTAATTTTCAATCGGTAGATTAAGAGGCTGATCGGACAAATGCAAAGGTAGTAAACCAGTATTAAAGCTGCTTTTGAAACGACCCACCTCATTGGAAAAGTGATTATCTGCCATGCGTTCGAGATGCGGTTTAGCCAAGTGGTTTTTTGTTTTTCGGGTCGAGACTCGTGATTGAATGCAGGTTGGTCCTGTTTTCTTAGATAGAAGTTTCCGATCGCCAAAGCATCGAGATTGGTTTTCATAAAACATTGATACGCATCATCCGGTGAGCAAACGATCGGCTCTCCACGAACATTGAAACTGGTATTCACGAGCATGGGACAGTCGGTCTCGTTCCGAAAGCGCTCGAGTAGTTGGTGAAGGATTGGGTTGTCGGATGACGCAATTGTTTGGATTCGAGATGAGCGATCCACATGCGTGATTCCGGGGAATTTGGTTTTCGGTACCGTAGAATGCAGGTGGGCGGCGAAGGACATTAGCGGCGATGACTGGCTGGTTGAAAACCATTTTTCAGATTCTTCTTGAAGGATGACCGGGGCAAATGGGCGAAATGGTTCTCGGAATTTGACCTTTCGATTTAATTCATCTTGTACGTTTTCGGGGCGGGGATCTGCGAGGATACTTCGGTTACCTAACGCCCTGGGGCCAAACTCCATGCGATTCTGAAACCATCCAATGATTTTTTCGCTCGCCAGATCACTGGCGGCAGTATCCGTCAGTTCGTCAGAAGAGAGTTTCTGGAAAATGGCGTTGCGTCGCTGTAAGGTACTGCGAATTTGGGAGTCGGAGTAATCCGGGCCGAGGAACGGAGAACTGGTGACATTTTTGCTTTTAGGGTTTTCAAGAATTTGATGCCAGGTAAACAGGGCTGCACCGATAGCGCCTCCGGCATCTCCGGGGGCGGCATTGACCCAGATTTTTTCAAACGGGCTCGCTTGAAGAAGTTTTCCATTGGCAACGCAATTTAAGGCAACGCCTCCCGCAATGCAGAGTTGGTCGCATTGCGTTAGCTGATAAAGGTGATTGGCGATTTTTAGCAGGGCGGATTCGGTAACCAGTTGAATCGATGCCGCCAGGTTTTTTTCTCGCTGGGTAATGGGAGATTCGGGCGTTCTTGGCGGGCCGCCAAAAAGTTGATTGAATTTTGGCGAAGTCATCTTTCTGCCAGTGCAGTAATCAAAGAATTCCTGATTAAGCTGGAATGACCCATCAGGTTGCAAATCGATTAGGTTCTCAAGGATCGTTTCCGCATAGTCCGGCGTACCGAATGGTGCCAGTCCCATTAGTTTGCCTTCTCCGCTGTTGATTCGAAATCCGCAAAAATAGGTAAAGGCCGAATAGAGCAACCCAAGTGAGTCGGGGAAGTGGAGTTCGTGTTGGAGCTGAATTTTTGAGTCAGCACCAATTCCAATCGCTGTCGTTGTCCACTCTCCTGCCCCGTCGACGGAGAGGATTGCGGCTTCTTTGAACGGAGAATGAAAGAACGCGCTGGCGGCGTGCGATTGATGGTGTTCAACAAAGAGAATTCGCTTTTTGTATCGTCCTTCGAGCCCCTTGGAGATGATTCGCGAGATGTACAGTTTACTTCGTAGCCAGATAGGAATCGAAGTCATGAACGAGTCCAGCCCGCGGGGAGCATGGGCAAGATGTGTCTCAAGGATGCGTTCAAATTTTAAAAACGGTTTTTCATAGAAGACGACGTGATCGAGTTCTTCAATCTCGCGGCCTGCCTGAGCCAGGCAGAAGGCGATCGCCTGGCGAGGGAAATTGGATTCGTGTTTTTTTCGTGTAAAACGTTCTTCCTGCGCAGCCGCGACCACAACTCCATCGATTACCAAGGCGGCAGCCGAGTCGTGGTAAAAAGCGGAGATACCGAGAATCAGGGACATTGGATCTTTACTGGTCGCATGACAATATAAAACTGGATTATACTTCTGGCTGCGTTGGGAGGAACTCCGATGGGGAGGAATCTTGCAAGCTATTGGAAAATTGGGTGAGGAGACGGAGTGTCGGATATCGACGTGGGTTTAACAAAATCGTGGAAACGTTCGCTCTTGTTTCGCGTGGGTGCGATTGTCATCGGCCTGCTGCCGTTTTTGTTGTTTGAATTAACGCTCTGGGGGGTCGGTTGGCAGCATGCGGATGCGATCACCGATCCCTACATTGGCTTCACCGAAATTCGCCCTCTTTTTGAGTTGAGTGCGGAGGGAAGCGAATACGAGATTGCGTCTAATCGAATGCCCTTGTTTTGCGAGGCAAGGTTTCCGGCGACGAAAGCAGACAACGAGTTTCGTATTTTTTGTATTGGGGGCTCGACAGTTCAAGGGCGTCCTTTTGCTCCCGATACATCCTTTCCAAAATGGCTTCAGTTGCGACTTCAGACACTTGACTCCACAAAAAAGTGGACGGTCGTGAATTGTGGCGGCGTGTCCTACGCGAGTTATCGATTGGTTCCGATTGTTAAAGAGGTTCTCGAATACGAACCTGATTTAATTGTGCTTTACACCGGCCAGAATGAGTTTCTGGAAGATCGTACTTACAGCCAGATAAAAACAGCCCCTAGTTGGATCGGACGCACGCATGATCGGCTCTCTAAAGTTCGGACTTACAGCTTTTTAAGAGCGAGCATGATGGAGGCAAAGTCTCAGCCCGTCGACCCGGAAAATGTCTTGCCCGCGGATGTCGAAGCGAGGTTGGATTTCCGAGGTGGGCTGGAACAGTACGAACGGGATGATTCTTGGCGAAAGAATGTGATTGAGCATTTCGAACAAAATCTCAATGGGATGGTTCGAGCGATCCAAGCGGTAGACGTTCCTTTGATTCTTTGTAATCCCGTCACAAATTTAAGGGATGCTTCGCCATTTAAAAGCCAGCATTCGTCGAGTATGACCGAAGCCCAACGCTCCAGATTCGAATCTGAATGGGAGGCGTTGAATAAAGAATCAGGATCGCGAGTGGGGTGGCCCCAGATGAAATCGCAGTTGGAAAGACTGGTTGAAATTAATCCCCGGCATGCGGACACGCATTATCGATTGGGGCAAGTCTATCAGCAGTTGGAGCAGTTCGAATCCGCAAAGCGTCATTTAATTTTAGCTAAAGAGGAAGACGTTTGTCCTCTGCGAATTGTGGAGCCGATGTACACTGCCATTGACCGTGTAGCAAAGGGCAATGCTGTGTCAGTGGTAGACGTTAAGGCGTTTTTTGAAACGGTAGCCCCTGATGGAATTCCTGGCCGAGAATCGCTGCTGGACCATGTTCACCCAACCATTTTTGGGCACCAGCAAATCTCGGAATTACTGTTGTTGGAGATGATTGATCAGGGACTGGTTGGTCCGAAAACTGAACAATTTGATTGCGGAGATGTGTTTAGGGACCATTTGGGTGCGTTGCCCTTCATTTATTTTGAATTGGGCAAAGATCGACTAGCTGGCCTGAAACGCTGGGCCGAAGGGAAGGTGACTCGTGAGCGGACACCCCAATAAAACCTGCTGAGCGGTTGTCGGTTAATATAGCTGTTCTAGCTCGCCCTGCGGGTTAACGCGAAACGGCAGCCAATGGATCGCGTAGTTGACAATTGAGATGTCGCTTTTGCGAGGCGGTAGTTGATGTTCTGTGTATTCGAGATTTTCAATGGCCAGCTTGCTTCTTAGGCGATTTACGTCTTCTTCGAATTCTTGATTCAAGGTTTTGATTTCGGATTCAAGTTCCTTGAGTTTGTCCTCAGCTCGTCTTATGTCTGATTTTTCTTTCGAGGACCGGCTGTAAGAGCGGACGGATGAAGATGCGTTGCGAGTTGATCGTCGCCCCATCAAGACACCGACGAGGGTGGTTCCGAGGGTGGTCATCAAAGAGGTGCGGCTTTGTTCATATTGCTCGGTTTGGATTTCGACTTTTTCTTCCGCTCGCTTGATTTTCCCCTCGAGCGTGGCGAACCGTTTTTCATGTTTTTGTCTAAGTTTGTCTACTTCCCCATCACGGTGCTCAGACGCCATTTGTTCAATGCGCACCTTGAATTCGCCGAGCGTTTCTTCTGCATGGGAGTATTGTTTTAATTCCTCGCATTTCCACAGATTGAGTTCGTGTTTTTGGTAGAAGAAGTCAACGAGAGATTTTTTCCATTGCGTGTAGTTTTTTGAGGCTTGTAAGTCTGGAGCAGGGGTTGAGAGTGTGAGTTCGTCCACTGCTTCGGGATTGGTGTTGAGTGGCGCCGAAACCAGTTGTGATTTCTCCCAGACTTCGTTGGGCATTTCCCCCGCCTGAATGAATGTTAACAACGACCTGTCGAGCCATTGATCAATCTTATAAGAAGCTCTGACGTAATGAAGCCGTCCGGTCGCAAGCAAGCCCGGTTCGTAGACAACACGATCAGAAGGTTTAACGGTGCTTGAGGGTTGGACAATGAGCTGCGGAATCGAACTTGGGATCATCGCTTGGATCTGTGCTGCCGCAGGGGTGGGAGATTGCTGGACAGTGGGCTTGGGAAGTCTTGGGGAGGGCGGAGTTGCAGGGCTGGCTGTTTTGACTTGCGAATCCTCGGGCGAAACGGGAGTGTGTTGTTGTGTTAGTTTTTGCAACTGCTTGCGAGTTAGTGGACCTCGAAGGTAGGACATTGCCCATCGCGTTTCGAAAATAACTGGATGATCTTCGTGAACATTGTTCATAAGGAAAACGCGACTTCCGAGTCCGGCGAGAGTTTTTTCCATTTGTCCACGATCGAAGCTTGATCCAGCGTGGGTGGAAGCTCCCTCGAGCCCTTCAAGGACTCTCATTTTATCTCGTTCCGTTTGGAGGCGTCCCAAAAACCACGTGCCTGCGTTTGACAATCCTTTGTAGTCTAGATCGACTGGATTTTGGGTGGCGAGGACGCAACCCAGTCCGTAGGCGCGGGCCTGTTTTAGGAGGGTCAGCATCGGCTGCTTGGAAGGTGGGTTTCTGGAAGGGGGAAAGTATCCAAAAACTTCATCCATGTACAGGATCGCCCGCAAGCTGGAAGTGCCTGCTTGAGCTCGCATCCAAGTGATCATCTCATTGAGAACGAGCGTCACGAAGAACATTCGCTCGTTTTCTGACAAATGTGCGATCGAGATGATTGAGATGCACGGTTTGCCGGAATCGGTGTGCAGCATGCTTTTGATATCGATCGGCTCTCCTTGCATCCAACTGGAAAACGAAGGAGACGCAAGGAGGTTGTTGAGTGTCATCGCCAGTGCTTGACGATCTTTTTTGGAGAAAAAATCCTCGAGTTCCAAAATTCCAAAACGTTCGAATGGCGGGTCTAGGATTTGTTGAATCAAACTCGCTAGATCTAAGTCCTGTTGCTGTTTCCAATGGTGGTCGAGAATTTTAGAGATTAAGATGTGTTCAGATGAATTGATTGGATCAGCGTCAATGCCGATTAGTCCCAGCAGGCCCGACACTGCGGAGCTGATTCTTTCGTTGAGTGAGTCTGTCTGATTGACGATTTCAGGAGCAGGCGCAGCGAATGATTTCAAAATGTTGAGCGGTCGCCCGGAATTGCTGCCGGGGGTGTAGATTCGCATCTCAACTTTTTCCCGCATTCTTTTGATGCGGTCACCATCCTGGCCCCATCCGGCCAGTCCTTTTTTCCATTTGTCTGCTTCGGCCGTTGCGAATTCCTCGTTGGACAGCCCTTTCCGATCCGCTTGGCCCTCATCGATCCAGGGAAGGAATTCTTCTGCGCTGAGCTCGGGAAAGGTTAAGAGCAAGTTTGAGATGTCACCCTTGGGATCGATAACGATTGCCGGGATGTTGTCCATCGCAGCTTCTTCGAGCAGGTCAATGCACAATCCTGTTTTACCGCTTCCGGTCATGCCGACGACAACGGCGTGCGTGCAGAGGTCGCGAGAGTCGTAAAGCAGGTGTTGTTCGGTTCGCTCGCGGCGATCCATGTCGTATTGTTTGCCCAGATAAAATTGGCCAAGTTTTTCAAAGATTTCGTCCTGCATGGGCTTTGCTTCCTGCGGCGTTGTTTTCTGACTTCGGGAATAAGTATGGCGTTGAAACCGGAGATTTCCAACCCGTACTGCGGGTGTGCTGATTAGGCGGCAGAGGCGCTGGACAGATCAGTCCTGCAGACAAATCAGCGGCCAATTCGTATGATCTAGCTGAGTCGCAAGGTATTGGAGTGATGGTTCTAGAAGGTCTTAGAGATGAAAACGCTGATAAAAAATGCTGTGGTTGTTTTACCGGAGGGATCGGTTGAAACCTCTGTGTTAATTGACGGAACGAAGATTGCGGCGTTTGATGCAGCGATTCACACGGCGGTTGACCAGACTGTCGACGCGAGTGGAAAGCATTTAATCCCGGGAGTGATTGATGACCAGGTTCACTTTCGTGAACCGGGATTGACCCACAAAGAAGATCTCGTTCATGCTTCACGGGCCTGTGCGAAGGGGGGAGTGACCAGCTTTTTGGAAATGCCCAATACAATCCCCAATACGGTGACGGTGGATGTATTGCACGACAAATTAAAATTGGCTCAAACTCGTTCGCTTGTTAATTACGGGTTCTACATTGGGGCAACTACTGACAATGTCAGTGAACTTCGGCACGCCCGGCGAACCCCCGGGATTAAAATCTTTATTGGATCGAGCACGGGCAACCTCTTGGTTGATGAGCAGGCCGCGCTAGAGACTATTTTTGCAGAGACCCGTCTGCCAATTTGCGCCCACTGCGAGGACGAAACGACCGTCCGGGAAAATGCTGCTCGTTATGCAAGTTCGAAAGATATTGCAGACCACTCCCGTGTTCGCGACCATCGAGCGGCTTTCATCGCAACTCAACGGGCGATCGATCTTGCCGTTCGCCATCAACATCCTTTCCATGTGCTGCATGTTTCGACAGCGGCTGAGATCGATTTGATTGCTGCTGGAGGTGATTTGATTACTGCTGAAGTTTGCCCTCATCATTTGTTTTTTAATGTGGAGGATTACGCATCGCTTGGGTCTTTGGTCAAAATGAACCCGTCCATTAAAACCGAATCCGACAATCAGAAGTTATGGCAGGCGTTGCTTGACGGTGTGATCACAGTCATCGCTACGGATCACGCTCCACACACACTCGAGGAAAAGCAGCAACCTTATCCCGAGTGCCCATCGGGGCTCCCCGCCGTTGAGAACTCATTGGCATTGATGCTCAACCAAGTGGGCCAGGGGAAATGTACTTTGGAGCAAGTGGTGAAGTGGATGTCCGCTGAACCGGCGAGAGTATGGCAAATAAAAAACAAAGGAAAGATTGAGGTTGGCTATGATGCCGATTTGGCATTGGTTGATCTCAACCTGACACAAACTGTCCTCAATGAAAACCAGGAAACTAAATGTGGTTGGACTCCGTGGCATGGTACTGAACTGACGGGATGGCCAATCGCGACATGGGTGATGGGACGCCAGGTCTTTCGGATAGAAGATGGCCAATCTCAATTTGATTCTTCAGTGCTCGGGCAGGAAATCGAATATAAACACTAAGACTCGCCAATAAATTATTTCCCGAAGATGGATTGGGGGATTTAGCCAGTACTTCAGTTTTTTTCCGTGGTTTAGGGCGAGCACCAGTCGTCGGTCGGAGCGTCGTGGATTTCGGTTGTTTCTGGTTGCAGCGTTTCAATTTTCGCGAGTGCGGATTGGATTGGCTCTGGTTTCGTTAAAAGGCCGATGTGCAATGCCATCGTATGGTCACGCCCCGGGGCAAGATGGACGGTGCGGCCATGTTGCTTTTCGAAGGAATGGGGATTGGGGAAATTCGTTGCTGGTTCAAGGCCTGTGACATATCCGTCTGATGTGCCGACCGTGTTTTTCCAAAGTGAGAAAAAAGGTAGCTGAGATGTGTTGTGGCGGATCGTAACAGCTTGCGACTGTTGGGCGTTACTGAGCATGACGAGTGATTCTTGTTTGGCATCGGCAGCGAGTTCCATAAAATAAACTTGCTCTGCGTAGTTAGGATCGGGAGCGTCGAATTGATTCCAATGATCTAGGCCGGATGCTGCGTGTGGATTGCGTGGAACAAGTTTTTTCACGGGTGCGAAAAAGTGACTCCCCTTTTCGAGAATAGGTGAGCCAAAGTTGTTGTGGTACAGCATTTGGATGTTGTCTGGTCGGTCAGAGAGGTTGGTGACGCAATCGGTGATTGAAATTTCAGCCGAATCTAGCTGCATGCTGATTGTTGTTTCCAGGCGAAGGCGGTGAAAGTGGAATCGGTTTTCAACGACCGTTCCTTTCACTGTGATTCTGCCCTTTGTTTCGTCGACCGCAACACTTAATTGGCTGGCCGGTAAGTTTGCGATTCGACCATGCAGCGGCCAGATGAGTTGGCCGTTGGCGTCAAATTCAGGGGCTCCGTTGCTGGCCAGTCCGCATCGGACCAGCATTTCATCGAAGCCGTCGAGCCACCCGAGGCCGCTTGGTTCGTTCACGTCAACCCACATTGGATGGACGGGGCCGGAAACCGGTGAATCCCAGCCGAACCGTACATCGCCATCGTTGGCTCGCCAGATCCCCATCCCTCGTGTTGGGAGGATGTCGATTGACTTGCTGCCAAACCAGCGCTCATCGATCCCGCCTCGCTCAGCACCCATGGCATAATAATCATCCGGATGCAGTCGAATCCGCTTCCCGGGGTGTAGAAAGCTCCGTGGAACCCAGGTCGGTGTTAGCCGCAAAAGCCCTCCCGTCGCATCCATGGCTCGGTCAAGAATTTGACGCACGTTGTCAGTTGAGGTTACCGGTAAAGACTGCGAAGAGACCATATCTAATTATTTTTCGAACAAGGACATGCGTAAACGAAGTAAAAGTTTTAAGCTGTTTTTGGAAGCTCTGCAAGCATTTACCAGCTAGTAACTTTTTCTTCAACACGAGAGTGAAAAAAAACATGAATTCCAGCACTACCGACCTCAGCGCCCTTTCCTTTAGCTCCCAACAAAACTTCTGTGGAGGCTCCGAGGCCCTCGGTTGGGATTTTCAACGAATGGGGGCAGGGCAGAGCTGCGGAGTGGAAAAATTGACGATTCGCTGTGGCAGCAAGTCAATCGACATCCTCCCAACACGAGGGATGGGGATCTGGCGAGCCAACGATGGCGATGTACGGTTCGGCTGGGATTCACCGGTTT
>Ga0214479_100667_pt1 | contig 18777 bp, 9 predicted proteins | sample M1_20Mar14CPVII9_5_FD_165054 | JGI IMG/M metagenome (GOLD analysis project Ga0214479, IMG submission 165054) | Marine eukaryotic communities from Monterey Bay, California, United States - M1_20Mar14CPVII9sort6BwellE14 | ecosystem: Environmental > Aquatic > Marine > Unclassified | place: USA...
CAAGCTTTGAGAAACGTGTTAAGGAGGATAAAGAGCGATATGAGGAGGATGTTGTTGAAAGTGCCAAGAAGGCCAAGCAGCAATGGGAAAGTGACGTTACCGACAAGGCCGTTATGGGCGAATGTTCAGTATTTGATTACACATCTCAATTTGAATCCATGATCATGTCTTCCCGTAAGGTGGTACATGAGAAGGCATGCAAGTCAGAAGACGAGTGTGCTGAAATCGAGGCTGAGAAAGGCAAGCTTAATAGAGCTCGTAAACGAAAGGTTGACGAGGAGGAAAAGGCTGAGGCTGAAAGAATAGCTGTTGCCAAGGCTGAGGCTGAGAGAAAGGCTGAAGAAGAGCGTCAACGTAAGGAAGAAGAGAAGAGGGTAGCAAGAGAAGAGATGGAAGCAAAAGAACGTGAACGTATGGAAGCCAAACGAGAACGAGATGCTCGTGAACGTCAAGAAACATCATCACCTCAGAGAATAGGAATGGGAGGTGGAACTGGTAATAAATATGTCCCACCGTCTAGACGTGCTGCTGGTGGCTCTTCTGCTGGGGGAAGTGGTGCCGGAGGCTCAAGATGGGGTGGAGGTTCATCGTCTTCTGATAGAGGGGGTGGATACGCTGGTGGAGGACGATATGATCGTAATTCAAGAGATAGCGATCAGCCACCACCTACCAACAGTCGCTGGGGTTAGTTAGTATACACTTCAATAAAAGAAGTAATGAGGCATTGTTATCTTTTGCACTCATCTGGTTCTTATATTCTCTTTACAAACTATTACTTTAACTAAGACAAACTTTACAATACCTCTTATTAATATGAACTTTAATAGAAATTCGCAAAGATACCGTGACACCAATTGAAATATATACCTATATACTAGTACTAGAATTTGCGATGAATACTGCTAATTGTAGTATTGAGCTTGCTTCATTGTTGTTGTATAACAAACCATTGGACAACGAGTACAATTGTATCAAGTTTACAAGTTGCTAAAAGGATACCGGGCACCGACCAATAAATTTCAGGTTGTCAATTGCTCTCGTATCTACGGGCATTTGCAATATAATGAAGTTGTCCTCTTATACGTATTTGAGATTTGCATAGATATTGATTGATAGCGGTGTCGGCATTGCAAGTGGTATCCTACACAGTCAAATTATATCATCCATCATTTTACTTTCAAAGAACAATAGATCGATAGCATAGCTATCATTAGATAGGTATCATCATCAAACCTAGTGACAAAACATATTGCAATCATGAGACGATCTAAAAGTAATCCAGCAAAGTATACACGAAATTATAAGAAGATATCCCAACGTCACATGACAGGATATGGTAATAGTATCGATTCTACAAAGAATGGCAAATCATCTACATCAGAAGAAGATGTAGAACAAAAGCGATTAGAGGAGATATTAAAACAATCGGAACGAACATGGAAACGTGGCTTAGCTGAGAATGGTCATAGTGTATCAAATGATGATATTAATAACAGTGGGGATACCTCTGCTAATAATAAGAAGAGATCTACTACTAATCAAGCATCAGCAGAAGACAGTAAAGAGAAAGATAACGATATGCTATCACTACTATCACCAGAATTACAAGCACAATTCACAGGTATGTCAGGTGGCAACCTCCTCATTCTCCCATCCAAAAAGAAGAAATCCAATAAAAAGAAACAATTACCACCATTAACACCCGCTGAAATTAAAGCAGCTAAATCCTTATATAAAAATACTAACCGTAAATTACAACAATTAGCACAACGAAAGTTACAAAAAGAACAACGTACAACATTATATAAACAGTTAGAATCCAATAAGGTATCCGATAGTAATCGTTCCTTATTATTAAAGAGTAGTGAGTTGGGTAAGAAGTTAACTAAAAAGGAGCAATTGAAGCAATTGCATAAGAAGGAGTTAATGGGGATTAAATTAACTAGTGATGAGATGGATGTATTGTATGATACACATGAAGCCCCTAGTACTACTGAGCTCAATATGAAGACTACCGTTGAGGGTGGTACGGATACGCTTGGGGGAGATGTGGATGCAAAAGAATTGGTGGGTATTAAAGCAGTATTAGAATCTAAGAAGAGATCTAAGAAGAAGAAGAAAAAGAAGAGAAAGAGCTCTGATACTGATGGGAAGCAGCAGGATACTGATATAGATATTGAACAGGGTGAAGAGAAGCCAGTGGTTGCAAAGAAGGCGCGGTTGGATACAAGAGATGCTGAGAAGAAGAAGGTTGACTCGTCGGCTACCTCCTCAAAGATAGATGAAAAGCAAGAGGATACCCCCATGGACTCCTCTACACTTACCACAGCCGACAACATAGAAACAGCATCAACTGCTAAACCAATAGACTATTCATCAATGATGTTAGCAAGTATATCAACACTCAAAACTAAAACAGATACATCCAATACACAAATTGCAAATGAAAAACTCAGAAAACATAAACAACAACAAGAAGAGATTGCAAAGTTGGAAGAAGAAGAACGGAAGAAACGCAAGGTTTATGTCCCTACTGAAACTGTTACTGTTTCTTCGACAGTTTTAGGATTAGGAGGTGGAGTTGACCAATCGACATCTTTATCTTCCACCAAGAACTCCACATCTAAACTCAAGAAACACAAAGTAGTACAAACAATCAACAGACCACAAGAAATACAAGAATCACGATATAACTTACCAGTATCAACAATGGAATATGAAATAATTGATGCTATACGATCGAATGATTGTACTATATTATGTGGTGAGACTGGGTCAGGTAAAAGTACGCAAGTGCCTCAGTTTTTGTATGAGGCTGGCTTTAGTCAAAAGCAGCAGCAGCAGCAGCAGCAAGGTCGAGATGGAAGCTCAGAGTCTACTTCTGCAAGCAAAAAAGATGATCATCTCTTAATTGGTATTACACAACCACGACGAGTAGCGGCAGTATCAACAGCCAAGCGTGTAGCATACGAAATGGGATGTGGCTCTGGACAATCTATACCACCCAATAATCTAATATCCTACCAAACTCGATATGAAACAGCTGGCTTAGGGTCATCGACACAAATTAAATTCATGACAGATGGTATATTATTACAAGAGATACAATCTGATTTGTTGTTGAGAAAGTATGGTGCCATTATTATAGACGAGGAAAGTCCGCGTTAGTATTGTTTTTATCATATATATTCGTGTTGTTCAATAATGATGTCTTTGTGATCTTGCCACTTTGTGCGTACTCTATTTGCCTTCATTTGATTGCCTTTACAAATAAACATGTTCTAACAGAACCTTACAATCCCCTTCTCTTTCATCTTCATAAACCGTGAAACGCGTATCTTCAGGCACATGAACGAAATCTCAATACTGATGTATTATTGGGATTACTAAGTGTGGCATTACCAATGAGAAGGAAGGCAAGTGAGGAAGGATCATTACCACCATTGAAATTGGTAGTCATGTCGGCTACATTGAAAGTTGAGGACTTTACTGATAACAAGCGGTTATTTCCAAGAGTTGAGGATAAACCGGCGTTGGTTACGGTACCCGGACGAACGTATCCAGTTAGTATTCATCATAGTAAGATCACTGAGTTGGATGATTATGGTAAGTTGGTGGCGAGGTATTTGTGTATTTTGTATGGCCAAGTCTATCTAACATCACATCCTTAACTTGATCATCTGCACCACTATACAGAAAAAGTGGCAACTGAAAAGATATGCAAGATTCATCGCAAGTTACCAGCCGGTGGCATACTTGTATTCCTCACTGGCAAACAAGAAATTGTCCGATGTGTCAATCGATTAAAACAGCGACTAGAGCCTGGTCATTTCAAGAGGAAGAAGGATGGTAGACCTTCAAGTAAAGAGCAAGAAAATGGTGATGTTCATCAGACGGCTGAAGGTGATGCCCTTGATGGCGGTATCCGTGATATGGACGATGAAGAAGTCGATGGTGATTTGTTCCAAAAGGAAGAAGAGGATGACTTTGACCAGCTTGAAAATGAAGAAGATGTAGACATTGGCATTACTTCCAACATAAAAGATGACGACGATAAACGTCCAAAGAAGGTTCGTATCTTACCACTCTACTCCATGCTATCAGTGGATGAACAAGCCAAGGTGTTTGCACCTGTACCAGATGATACACGCTTGATTGTCGTTGCCACGAACATTGCCGAAACGTCGATTACCATTCCGGGTATATCCTATGTTGTCGATAGTGGTCGTCAGAAGTGTCGCAATTATCATGCTGGAACGGGTGTGGCATCGTATGATGTCATGTGGATTAGTAAGGCTGCTGCAGATCAGCGTGCCGGTCGTGCAGGACGTACAGGTCCAGGACATTGTTATAGATTGTATTCAAGTAGTGTCTACTCACGATATTTGGATGATTTTGCTTTGCCAGAGGTATTGACACGACCATTAGAGGATGTTGTCTTGGCAATGAAGGCAATGGACGTGTCGAATGTAACATCATTTCCCTTCCCGACACCTCCAGAACAGAGTCAGATTAACGCCGCTATGAAACTGTTAGCAAATTTGGGATGTGTTGATGTATCTCGAGTAGAAGAACAAGGTGGAGATGGAAAGATTACATCACTTGGTCAGGCTGTTGCCAAGCTACCTCTTGGAGTACGCTATGGTAAAATGCTCTTGGTTGCTGCTCAGGCGAATGTACTTGATTATGCCATTGCTTTAGTGGCAGTCCTTTCAGAGTCTACTCCATTTGTGTATCACACTGAAGAAGTTGATAAAGAAGACGAGAAATCAGATCCCAAGCTTGAGGATCTTGATGAGGTTGATCGGAATCAAATCACAAGACAAGAAAAGGAACTGAAAAAGGAGATGAAATCGAAATGGAATCACGATGGTGGAGATGTATTAGCAGCTTTAAAAGCAGTCGGAGCATATGCCTATGCTGGCCGTGGTGCAGGTGGGAGCTCTGAAAAGCTAGCTTGTCGTCAATTCTGTGAAGAGAATGGACTTCACTTGGTAGTCATGCAACGGATAGCTAAGATGAGGCTACATTTATGCAAGCTTGCCAAGGGAAGACTACCTCATGCCGGCGGAGTGGCGGCTGAGACTGGCAAGTACTTGCCTTCGATGCCTCCCCCAAAGAGACTACAAGAGAGCTTGTTGCGCCAAGCGATTGCCTCTGGCTTGTTGGATAATGTTGCAAGACGAGCTCCACCTGGTGCTGTAGGTCAAGAGTTTAGCGGTATACCAAGATCAGCATACATCTGTGGCAACTCCAAGCTAAAAGAGCCTCTCTTCATTGATAACAACAGTACCATGCACTCGAAACGACCCGAGTGGGTATGTTTTGATTCGATTGTACGAAAGACAAGGAAGGATGGAACCACCGTCGCCACGATACAAAGAGTGACTCCTCTTGATGCTGATTGGTTAGCCACACTTTGTCGAGGCAGCAACTTAATGACACTTGGCTCTCCTCTTGCCACTCCTGTACCTCGGTATATCAAAGAGAAAGATTCTATCCAATGTGCAGTGGAAACCAAATTTGGTGGTCATGGGTGGGAGATACCACCATGCTTTGTAGATATGTATGATATGATTCAGAAGGAGAGTAAGAAGACTGATCAGAGGAAGAAACAAAACTCAGCAGCCATGCAAGATGATTCGTTCCGTTGGTTTGCTAGATATTTATTGGAAGGGAAAGTTATACCGGAGTTGTCTGGTCTATCATCCATGCTTAATGATGAGCCTGCAATTATTACACGTCGCAAGCCAGCAAAGAAGGTATTGATGATAGTATCTGTACTCTCAGATGCCGGTGTTGATAGTGCGGCGGCATTGCAGAAACATTGGGCGGAAAAGGATAACAAATTCTTGTTCAAGGCACTCAAGCCTTGGGTGAAATCAAATCTTGTGGAGGAGGCCAAGCAATTGTGGATAGCCGCAGTCACATCAAATGTAGATGTTTGGAAGAATAATAGATGTTAACTAGATTAAAGCGTTACTACTAACAGACATAAACTTGGATATCTAACATTTACAAACTAATAACACTGCACACGTACCATACCATCGACAACTACATATACTATGTGATGTGTTATCGGGACCACCACCACTTAAGAATCGATTATGAATAGTTGTTGCATCTGTAATCTCGCTCCATATCATATCTAAATATCTAAGAGGCCACTTCTCTCGTGCCATACGGTAGGTTAGGTACAGTACAATGCGACATCACTAAAGCCACAACTAAACTCTCATTGTACTGTCACTAAAGCCACAACTAAACTCTCATAATAAAATCAGCAATGGGCAATGACGCTAATTAATTGATTATTGATGCATTTACTATGAGTTGCAAATGCGATACGAGGTAGGTTAGTATGAACTACTCATCTCAAAACAACTTAAGATCTCGACCATCTAGATCCGAAAGTCCAAAGCAGCGGTCATCGAGCTACATCATACCATCTCCTTCAAACAATAACATTGCAATTATGAGTAAACAAATGAATGGTAATCAAAGTAGAATACGACATATCTCCCCACTGATCAATAAACTCAAATTAAAGATTGAACATATACTATCCAATATACAAAAGCTACACACCCAAGCAATACAAACATCACCACGTTACTCATACATATGTCAAAAGTCTAAACCAATTCTAATTCACATTTACAAACTACTACACTTCATACTACTCGAACTACAATCAATAATAAACGATATAATCTTCAAAACTACATATCTACATAAACTATATCTACTATTTATAATAATTATATATTATACAAGTTATTACTATTACATTCAAGTACCAATAATACAATATGAAAATGAATGGCATGAATGGGAATTATCAAGACAACATTCAGTTAGTGATTTGATACCATCCAAGTTAGATGTTTCTGAAATGAATAGTATACAGTTGGATAGTAGTTGGAATGAAAAGATATTACTAGAATTTCCATATTTGATTGACTTAGAAAGCAGTGATAGTGATAGCGTAAGAAGAAGTGCGAGTGAGTATATAGTGCCAATACCAAATTATGAATTGGTGAGTATAACACGGGGTAAGTTGGCAAAACGATTAAGAAAGCATGCTATCCAATCATGTCAAGAAAGTCAACAGCAGCATTATGAAAACGAAAATGATAGACCAAAGCAACAGAAGCATTCGATACCAGTGATTGGTATAACCGTAGCAAATGATACACCCACAAATGAATATCTAAGACGGTTATTACACACAATAGACTTGGATATAGTTGGTTCAATTGTTATTACATGGTATGATGAACAAACAGAAGCACAACTAGTTGGTAAACAGGAAAGTAGTTTAAGTCATGATGTAGTAGAGAAGACATTGAAAGAGTATATTGAACGGAAAGGTTTCAAGGAGATTTCATGGAGAGATGATGAAGTAGTTGATGATAATGGTCAAGAAGAAGAGAGTCTTGTTCAATTAGCCGATTTCAAGTCTTTGAAAGTCTTGTCACGAATAACAACATCCATACAGCAGTTTTGCATCTACGATACTACAAGTCAAGATATTCATCAGAATAAGAAGTGTCGCAATGAGCTCGTCATACTCAGATATTCCACAAATCTCGGATGTTCCTCTGGCGTTAACAATCCACTATTTACACATCCCACTGCTCCTTATTGGTTAATTGCAAATTACGACATTGCCTATCCACCCAAAGTACTACAAACAATGGCAACTGAATTACAAAAGACGAAACACCACAAACCAAACTTGGCAGTACATACCTACGGATACATCTACGGACGAGGTCAAATTGAAAATCCATGGAGTAACTTTATAATAACAAGTTGTGCAGTGGCCAATGTAGGTGTTTGGGATGAAAACATCTTCCCCGCATATTATGAAGATGATGATTATAGAGATCGGATACGATATATATTAGGTAAATGGAATGATGTTATTGGTGATCCAGATGTATATAATGATATACCACAGCACTTTATGAATGATACACATTTGATACGATATCAGACTGATCGGAATGTTTCGGTTGTTCATGGACCATTGAATGCTTCGACATATCTAAGTGGTACACATGAAACATTACAGAAAGTTCGTGATGAAGAGAAGGCATATGCAAACAAGTCATATTGGGAATTGTTCTGGATGTGGCTACTACGATCAAAAGCAAATAAACCAAACAGTCCATATCATTATGAAAGTCAAAGATGGAGTTTAGCAAAGGAGGTGTCGAATGGAGAAGGGTTCTTTCGATGTAAACATGGATCAATTCCTGATCCAGGAAAACATGGCGAAGACTCAATACGATACTTTGGTTGGCATGAAAGATTCCTTGTACCATTTGTGAATAGGACAAGAGTAACGAGATTGCAAGAAGCCATGAGTATATCTAATACAACGAGCCTAGTAGGCAAAGGACTTTCTAGCGGCGGCAGCAGCAGCTATTCATCTCCATGGGCTGCTTGGACTTTCAATTCCACACGAAGAAGATGTGTTCATAATGCCTTGAATGTATTACTGACTATGCCTGATTCAAAAGAAAGAGAAAATCTAACACAATACTTCAAGGATTCATGCTCAGTATGTTGAGAGAATAGGATAACCTACTGACGCCAAAGGAAGGATACCCAAGTATACAAAGAGATGCACCGACCGTAACATATGGAATTGTTAGTGTTGAGTCCAATGCTGAGTAACTACGGAGTAACTCACTCTCCGCTGCATGATAAAGTGACAAGGCCTGTCCTCTCGTGAAAGGCTTGCTTGTGCCCTCATCTACTGCCAAAGAGGGCATTATTTCCGTTTCGAAATAACGGACAATTTTAGGGGCAGTATTGCAATCTGAAATTAATCGTATCTCTTTCACTAATCGGGATGAGCTACTCTCCGATCTATAAATCTATTCCATTGCAATAGCCCTCCTCTCATAATCTTGGAAGTTGTTCGTAACCAAGCTTATCTCCAAAGTTCATATCTCAAACTCAAACAAAAGCAAAGTAACTATGAAACTCTCTTCAACTCTAGCCCTAGCGTCGCTACTCTTCGTGGCCGCTGCATCTTCCTTATCAATCGTCACCGCCGCCGCCGCCGATCCAGAGAATAAGGTACTAATCGATGAAGATGGTAACCACTCGATGATGCCATACAGTCCACCTACTACCACCGCCGATGAGGATACACATCAATCGAAACGATTAGAACTCTACCATCGTCTCCTAAAGTTTAAGAACAAGAATGGTAACAACAAAGGCCAGCTCAAGAAGTCAATCAAAGTGAAAGTTCCTAAACCAAACCAAAATAAGATTGATGGTATTAAAAATAAGATGAAGAAGGCTGTGACGGACGGCACGCCTCTCCAAGTTGGTTTAACGGAGGTAACATCGGAACCTATCCCTCTTGTTATTGATAACGAGAGTGGTGTATCCGAAACATGTATCCAATCTGACGATGCCGGTGGAATTAACTTACATCTAAGTAATTTAATTATTCCCAAGGGTGTTGAGGTTATTATTACTTGTCCTTTGGCCGAGAGTGAAACGGTATATGATGTTAATGAATGGACGTATACTTGTCCCGGTGATGAGGTGTGTGTTAATATCGTATCAAAAGAAGGATCATCGTCGTCCACGTCGGGAGCAGGAGATATTATCGGGTATGTAACCGAGATTGGTTATATGGTTGATAATACACCTGCTACTCCATGGGGTGTTAGACGTCGTGAATTGTATGGCTGTGATTTCCCCTCATGTTATCAAGATGCGTGTGATGCTAGCGGTGTCCCGGAGAATCTATATCCAGATGCCGTTGCCGGTATGCTTTATAATGTAGATGGCAGTTGGTTCGTCTGTACTGGATCTCTTATTAACAACCCGGATAATAAGTTGTACTTCCTCACGGCAAATCATTGTTTGAATAGTCAGACAGTTGCAAGTACTCTCCAGGCGTATGGTGGTGGAGTATCAGATTGTGTTCATGGAGACACCTGTCCAGGTAGTACTTATAACAATGGATTTCAAACCTGGCAAACAAACGGTGCAACATTGTTAGAAACATCTGAACTAACTGATGTGACTCTCCTCGAACTAAGTGGTTCAACTGATCCTGATATGAAGTGGCTTGGATGGACACTAGGTTCAGTTTCAGTCGGTTCCACACTTCATCGGCTATCCCATCCTTCCGGTAGACATATGACTTATAGTACCAATGTTGTGAGGAACCGAAGTTTCAACTGTGGAACGTTCAATTCACCCACTAACTTTATCAATACCCGAAGAAGCACAGGATCAATGAGAGGAGGGTCAAGTGGATCTGCAATTACCAATGATCAGGGTCAGATTGTCGGTCAACTGTTAGGAAGTTGTGGAACTTGTAACCGCACCGACGTTACAAGTGATTGTCTTGATTGTCAGGTAAGAAAAAAGTTTTATGTATTATAGCGCCTTTCTATATTCTCTTAACTTATTTTGTGCATCTCTCATATTCTTAACATAAACTCTCTCTCTCTCTCAGGATGTTGTTGATGGGCGATTAGCAGTGTCTTATTCCACCCTTGATCTTGGACGGTATCTAGCTACCTCCACTGGACCATCCCCGACTTCTGCCCCCACGCCAGTTCCTACACCTGGACCGACAAGCTCTCCAGTACCACCCCCAATAGTAGCAGTAAGTTCTAACCGAAGCTGTGAGAGATTAAATCTGGCTTTGTATATTATTGCTCACATCTTATGTTCATTTTCTCTTTACAGCCCACTGGACCATCCCCGACTACTGCCCCCACTCTTCCTCCAAGTCCATTGACATGTCAAAGTGAAGTGATTGCCTCTACTATCGGCAAAGAATCTCAGCAGCGGGGTACTTGTGGAACTTCTGATGGATCGGGAGGGGGTGTTTGGTACAAATTTTATGGAACCGGAGTTACCACAACCCTTACTACTTGTGCTGCTGAGACCAACTACGACACCAAGATCCGAGTTTTTACGGCTTCTGGTACATGTGTTGGTGGTAATGATGATGATAGTTCATGCCCAAATTCAAGTCTTCAGAGTACATACACTTTTAACTCTGTGGCTGGAGTTGAATACGATGTCCTTGTTCAGTAAGTTACTTTCACGGTGTGATGTGTGTTTGATTTAGTGACCAAGGAAATTCTAACACTTTGCTTCCTTGCTTGGCTCCCTTGACATTGACAGTGGTTACAATACAGCAGAGGGAACATTCAAGTTGTCACTTGATTGTGCCACATCCAATCCGACTCTCAGTCCTGTCACTGCAAATCCAACGGAGGTGCCAACCGAATCGCCATCAAAAGAGGTAAGAAAGTACTCTGTCCTGTTTCTCAATCATATCTTGTGCATAGTCGAGGATATCAGTGTATACTCTTCTATAATATCAACTCACCCAACTTGCGCGATCCACATCATTCATTTCACAGCCGACCAAGGTCCCAAGTCTCTCGCCCTCAAAAAGCGCAAGTAAGGGGCCTTCGTCAAGCCCGACCGATCCTGATGTGCCACCTGAACCAACCGACCCTCCGATATCAGGCAGTCCATCATTCTCACCGTCAAAGGGACCCTCAAAGGCTCCAACTGATATTCCTACTCTGTCACCATCAAAGCAGGTAAGACTTCTGTTCTGTTTGTATAATACAATCGCTGTGTTGTATCGAAATCTATCTCTCGACTTTTTTTTAGGATACCTTTAACATCACACTTACTCACACTTGATATTTCCTGCTCTCAATCTTCACTACAGCCGTCATCTAGCCCCACGGTAGGGCCTAGTGCATCGCCAACAAAGGAGGTGAGCAGCTTCTTTTGTGCCTGTATTTAAGTTGGCCATCTTTTGATATGAAGATACCACGGTATCCTCACAGCCGTCATCTCACAACACATGATAATTTTGTTCTATATAGCCCACCTCAAGTCCAAGTCTATCTCCGTCGTCAAGCCCTAGTAAAAGTCCGTCTGTGTCACCGTCATCTAGCCCCTCTTCTAGTCCAGTCGTTGAGACCGAGTCACCATCAAAGAATGTAAGAAACAACGTCTATTGTGCTATATGATGCCTGTGAAATGTATCTCACTTTGGAAGGATATAAGAGTGTATTGTTGTTGTATTTCTTATACTCAAAATCTCAACACATGTGGTTACATTTTTGCTCTCCACTTCTTTACATCATTCATCTCAACAGCCGACAACGAGTCCAAGCTTGTCGCCCTCGCAGAGTCCAAGTAAAGGGCCATCAGTTTCGCCCTCTGTATCGCCCACGAAGGCTCCAACTGATAGCCCGTCATCTACGCCTACCAAGTCGCCAAGTAAGGCGCCCACTCTTCAGGTATGTTTTTAATGTCATTCTTTGTTCATTTGCTTCTCAAATAATTGATTACTGACATTTATTATGACTGTCTTCTTGTATCAATAGCCCACATCCGTACCAACTTTATCTCCCACTCCAGGACCGACTCTTCCTCCAGATTCTTGCGAAGGGATATCTGTTCAAGTAGACTTACTAACGGATGACTATCCTTCCGAGACAGATTGGACTATCGTGAACAACTGTGATGGAAGTGCTGTTGCGTCTAACCCTCAACTCTCAGCAGCCACATCCTACTTATATGAAGACTGTCTTCCCGAAGCTGAGTACACGTTCACCATTACAGATTCATATGGAGACGGTAAGTTTCGCTCTTTAGTATAAACCTTTACTCTGTTTCATCGAAAAGATTGCTAATATCTACTTACTTTCATCTTCAGGCATTTGCTGTGGTTATGGATCTGGTTCGGTAGAGGTGATTGTTGATGGCACTACTTCCATGTCATCTGGAGATTTTGGTAGCTCGACATCAACTTCGTTTGGATCTTGTGGTTCTACTAGTCCTACTAAATCGCCAACACCCAATCCAACTCTCAGTCCTATCACTGCAAATCCAACTGATTCGCCCTCATCCAAGCCAACAAATAGCCCAGTGTCTCTTCCTCCTCCAGGCACTAACGATGAGTTTGCCGTGTATGATTCTGCAAATGGTGCACCACACTGTGAAGTTGTTGGCAAATCTTGTTCATCTGGTAATCTTTTGGTGGGAAGATTTGGTTTGAGCGGAGGGAGTGAACCCAACTCGTCAAACACTCTTGATGACAGTGAAGATGGTTCATCAGGATCATACCAAGGTGATGAAAGTCTTGATAAGATTACCGTTTCCTCACTGAATGGAGGTCCACTCATGGCAGGAGAGCTCTTTAATATCAAGGTAGATGTTTGGGCATGGTCCACTGGCTCATCTGATAGTGCTGACTTCTATTATACCAATGATGCAACTGCCACTCCTATCGTTTGGACTTATTTGAATACACTTGGTGCTGGTGGACCTGATCGTCGAACACTTAACTTGCCTGCGGATCTTTATACCCCATCGGATCCTAATTATGGTTACGTACTGTCCAACGGGCCAAATCAAGCTGTTAGGGTTCGTTTCCGTTATAGTGGTTCAGAATGCCCAGGTGGAGTATGGAACTGTAACAATGGCAGTTATGATGATATTGATGACTTGATGTTTACTGTTGCGCCCGCTACGCCTGTATCGTCTACTGCCTCTTCCCCATGGGATAATTCCAAGCCTGATACTCCTTCTTTTAAAGCCGCCGCCGCCGCCGACATCCCTGACGATACCCAGGTTGAAGTCACATGTCAAGGACTAGAGAGGAATCGATGCAATGCCACTGATGACAAGTGTTACTGGAAGAATAGGCGTAAAGGATGCCGTCCCAAATAAGTCTGGGTGGCTTCCAAAATCTCCCGAGTCTCCTCAGGGTCTTGTTATAGTGTGTGACCCTGAGTTAAATTTTTGTGTTCAGAATAAAATGCCACCCTCAATTTTGTTTAGTGTCAAATAAATTAGAGGAAATAACATTGTATCCCACTCTTACCTTATCAAAGGTCATCCATGTAAATACTACTCTCTCCATCGTTTCCTCGCAGCTTTACTCCATCCCGTCATATTGCTACATCAAGTGTCAGACCAGTCGTTGCATTGTGTGTTCATAATCCCCATCGTTTCTTAACTGCTTTACTCCATGACGTCATATTATATACATCGTACAACTCACTTCTATCCCATCCTTTACAACCATCATAATTCGTACTCAGAAATGAATGACATTGATCGATATACTGACCGGTAACTATGACATTCGGTACTTCATTCTTCAATTGATTCATTGCCGATACTATACCAGGAATATCACCATGACCACTAATCTCTTCATTGAACAATGTTCGAAATACTATTCGATTATATAGTGGAGGTCCCATACTAAATAATGAGTTAGTTGATGCCCATCCATCACGTCGTTCGATTGGTTTACCATTATTGGATGTCATTCGTATTTGACTCATGGATCGTATCATTTTCATATACAAGTTGTTACCCGGTGACGAACAGACAATTGACTGCGCAAAGTTTACATCTAGATAGACTGGTAAACATATTTTAATACTGGTTGTTGTTATTGATGATGTAACTGTTGTATATTCATCTGGGAAGAATACATTGTCAAAGTTCCGAGGATTGATAAGACTATCAGCATCGGCGTACAATCCACCATGATACCAAATGATCAACATACGAGCCAAATCTGCTCGTTCAACTGGATGAGCTGATGGTAAATTATAACCACTAGAATCTCCTACTAATTGAAGTAACTCTTTTTTGGATATGATATTATCCGCTGCTGCCTTTCTTATTATATTATCCATATCTTCATCGTTATATATATGAACTTCCCAAGTTGGATTGAGTTTTATGAAGCGTAGTATACCATATTTAACAAAGTTTAGATCTGGATGTTGTTTGTAATAATCTTTATGAGGGAATAGGATGTGAAGTTTCTTTGGAAATGGTGGTAATGTTTGTAAATGTTGTAGATATGCTTTGTTTATTGTGAAATTAGACCGTGGAACTTTCTGTTCTAAAGTCAGAGTGACCTCAACTTCTTGAGGCGCTTGTTGTGCGCTGGATTGAGCATCTTGTATCATACTCTCATTTTTGGTAGCGGTGGTGTGTATTGCAATGGGAGTAATAACATCTCCTTGAGTTGGTAATATAATATCATTGTTAAACAACTGAGAGCTCAACTGTGCAGATAGTATACCCAAGACGATTAATAGAATGAGGAGTGCAAGTTTACCAATATATAGTTTAGTCAATGCTGGTACTGTAGATGTATTTATGTTGGTACGGCGTAAGGTGGCCATGCTCTCTTATATGTTTCTCAAGGACTTATCTTGCGTTGGTGCACCACAGGTAAAATGTAAAATTTGATAATGTGTAGCCACTTGCAATGTCGCCACCGCTATCAATCAATATCTATGCAAACTCAGAATATCTATACAGCGGGCAATGTCATTATTCTATTGCAAATGCCTTTACTACATCAAAGTCAAAAATAAAGGCGGAGATAAAACTGAAGTAACCTTTTTGATTTTTGCAACTCATTATGTTAAGTAAGTACATACCATTGCAATTGTCTCCTCGGAGATTGATAACAACAATAAAGCACTTCATACTATAGCTACAACTAACAGTATGTATCGTACAGTCTAGTATGTAGTGATATCTATTTCAATTGGTGGTGGTTTGTAAGTAAGAATGTAAAGATGCGGTATCTTTTTGGTATCTTGCCCCCGGAAATATCGTCATACAATAGATACCAACATCATGCATGAAAATGACTTTTTGCAAAACATACCTAGGGCTCTTCACACAGCTATATTCGTTCAATGGCGGCTTTATTATTGGAATCAGCGTAAAAAGTTGGTCTAGTGGGTATATTTACAGCTTTGTATCATCAATAATGATGGTGTAGGAGTTGTTGACAAGATAATCGATTGTGGGGGGAAATTGCTATTTATTTTAATTTTTGAGATTTTTGGGTTTGCGGACCCTAAGAGTTGGTCCAGCAAGGCTTATACAACACATCAAAGTTTTGAGAGTCCATATTAGGGGTCAGCCCGAACGGTCTGTCCGTCGCTCACCCTGGTTCGGACTGGGTATTTATGCCCAGCTTGTATCCGCAATCGGATACATATCTGTCCAATGCCCCCGGACGTTTATTGCCGCCCCTCAGCCCTCATCTCTACTTAGAAAAAATAATCAAAGGTAGCGAGCTGATCCTGATATAGTATTCTTATAGTATTACTAGTGGTTATGATATGTGTAGATGACAATAGACTGTAGATGCAAATATAAATATAATAGATAGTTTATTTTATATACTAACATATGAAAGGATAATATGTAAAAGGTCGAACATATACCTTAAAACAACTCATATCACATAATGCCACATATTCTTTCTCTTCTCTAATAATCAATAAACATACAACTAAAAGTCGAACCGCCAGTCGGACGTATATTGTAGCATCAGATTAATTCACTTGTGTTGGAAGTGGTGTAATTGCCTGTAAAGAGGTAGTAGATGGAAGGAAATAATAGGTGCACCTTCCCTCCTCTTCACATTCGGCCAGCAATTGAACCATGTAGACATCCTTATCCGCAGCCGAGCCGAATGTAGTAGCAACGAAGACAACGCTATTTTGAAGAAGGGTGTGTAATGGTGGTTGATTGAGGACATACGGTGAAGAGATAATGCCGTTGCAATAAAACATAACAAGGTTTTTCTTGATATTTATTTCAACGATATGCCTTCGGAGAGCGTCGGAGACTATTCGGCGGTGGTCCTAACGTCATATATACATCGTATGTATCAATGATATGTGTAGGCCGCATTCTCGGGGTGGTAGGGAGTGTAGATGTTGTTGATTAAGTATGATGATGCACCTTAAAAAAAAAACGGCCACTTCGACGCCGATGATAACGCACGCGTGACGTACGCCGAGACTGCCGCAGTCTGATACACCTATTTAATAGAGTGGTATGAATAAAGGAGTAGATATGTGGAGTTGAGGCTGGGCGATAGAGGATATAATAAAGCACACATCACATGCACTAACTTACAAAAAATTGATATCATCTTCTGACAAGCCCTCCATCAAACTGAACCCCCCAAGAGGCAGCAGCTGGAAACATCATCATCAGCGGCGTCTATACGGCATGGATAGAGCGGAGGAGGCGGTGTTATCGGTGGGAGGACATAGTAGTTAGATATAGTTGTTGTTTTTCTGCATAAGAAAAATTATGAGCTCAAATGCAACGATTTCTACATCGTTCTACACAACGTTCCAAAGCGGATTATTCAGTGAGCGACGGACAGACCGTTCGGGCTGACGCTCAATGTGGACTTTTACATAGTGTGCCGGTATCCTTTTGCAACTTGTATGATACACCATTGCAATGGTCATCACCCAACAGATTGATAACAACAATAAAGCACTTCATAATATCATAGCTATAACTAACAGTATATATCGTATAGTCTAGTAGTATATCAATTTAATTGGTGGTGGTAATGTAAGGACATCCCAAATATAAAAGACTCCTGATTAAAAAAGTATCTTTTCTTTGTCTTTGATGTCAGAAGCTCAAAACCAACCAAAATCACTGACACAAACCACTTGAACTTCTCTAGATACTAACACTATTCTGTGTTCTAATATTATACCAACAATACAATCCGACGTTGACTCTGTTCACTGGTAATATAAAGGTAAGTGCTGTTTTTGATGATTATTGTTATCCAGACAACGTCACCGGTTTGCAAATCACCACTTGAATTTTATTAACTGATGATTGATGTTCTCTATTACCGTAGAATCTCTAGCAATATAATACTCCGACGTTAACGCTCTGTTTATTAGTAGTATTAAAAGGTGAGTGTTTGTTAATGTATTGATAATGCGAGTGGAGTGGATGGTGCATGACAATAATTATAACAACAACAATTATTTTTTTATGTATATGCTCAACTCAAATTCTCATGCGTTAAACAATCTAATACCTCTTAATTCTAATATTATATACACCCCAATCCACTGTTAATATAATCGTCGTAGATAATCATCAATTCACCCATCCAACAAAATATCAAACACCATGCCAACTGAAACACAAATTAAAAAGAAGCCAGCCGAGGATAATACCTCAACGGTGGCAGCGGCAGCAGCCTCCACCACATCACCTGCCGTTGATGCCTCTGGACGTCCCAAACGTAGCCGTGATAAACCAGCACGGTACCAGCCAGAGCCAGAACCTCCCGAGAAACCAAGTGGACCACCCACGGCCGAACAGGCACAGAAAAATCGTATGAAACGAAAGAAGAAGATGGCAAGTAAAAAAGCCGGAGGCGATGCCGCATCCGCCCTTGGTAAACGTAAGGCCGACGAGGTAGAGGGGGGTGCTAAGGATGATAAACCAAAGGTGGAATTACTTGATGCCTACGAGGAAGAAGAATCAGACGTAGATGAGATTGATGAAGAGGATGAAGAGTTTGTTTTGGAAACGGGTGGTAATCGTTTATTAACTGATGATGCCGATGATGATATGGAAATGGCAGATGATGATGATGTGAAATTACCCAAGGAGAAGATCTTTCAGGGTATACGTAAGGAGTATATTTATATTTGTACTACCGAGGGATGCACCAACCATGTTCAGAATAAGGGAAAGTGTTTTAAACATGGTGCCAAACGTTACACTTGTACCGTCGAGGGGTGTAATAAGTTTGCCCAAAAGGGTGGAGTATGTATTAAACATGGTGGTAAACGTGTCTGTAGTCACGAGGGTTGTGATAGTATGGTTGTTAATAATAATGTTTGTGTCAAGCACGGTGCC
>Ga0214479_100669_pt1 | contig 18667 bp, 16 predicted proteins | sample M1_20Mar14CPVII9_5_FD_165054 | JGI IMG/M metagenome (GOLD analysis project Ga0214479, IMG submission 165054) | Marine eukaryotic communities from Monterey Bay, California, United States - M1_20Mar14CPVII9sort6BwellE14 | ecosystem: Environmental > Aquatic > Marine > Unclassified | place: USA...
TACGTTTATTCTCTGTAGTAGGATCATCATCCTCCTTATCGTTGTCCCCCTTGGTATTTTCTCTATCATCATTGTCACCACCAAGAAGCCACATCACTGTGTTACCTATAATTGATGAAAGTAACCCCGGATCATCTGGACTGTCCGCTTCTATGGGTTGATCAAATGCCATGGTTCTATACTATTTTATTGACTGTTATCGCTGAGTTATTGCCAGCATTGGTATTTAAAGTTAGTGCATCATTTGCGCGCTTTGATTTCGTGAAAACAACAACTTCAAGCGTCGTTGACACCCGGTATGGTATCCTACTACAAAATGAGGGAAGAACAGCTGTTGAGACTCATTTCCCGTAAAAAGAGAGAAAATACCAAGCCCTGATCCAATGACAATCGATCTTACTAGTAAAACATGTTACGATACTTCTTTTAATACTCATTAGTGATCACAACATATACTCATCGATAGGTGTACACCATTCAACATTCACTACTCCTTATCCTTCCTCTTAAGCAATCGTCTTGTCTTTGTTTGAATCTTATTTTTTGCTACTTTGGCAGTCAATGATATAGACTTTCTAAAGCTAGTTCGATCACTTTCATATGAGTCTATCAATGCTTGTGTTTTGGAAACATCAGCTATCATATCATCACGCTTGGCACTAACATCCTTGACAGACTTTTTAATACCCGCAAGCTCCCTCCAAGATTGATGTAGTTCTGCCTCTGACTTTGATATTTGTGGTTGAATTTCGTCCAAGTATTCATCCTTCTTTTCCTGGTACAGTCTCTGTTGTGTTTTGAGTTTATCTGTCATATCTACCCTGACATCCTCAATCTTGTTCAATAGTTCAGCTTCCTCTTCCTGAGCAATCTTTCGTTTCTCTGCCATTTCCTTTTCAAACTCAGCCTTGACCGCTGATGTTTCTTCCTGTACCTCATTAGTCTTTGCTTGCATAGTTGTATGGATCTTTTCAATCTTTTCATTTTCAATTGCCAGATCTGCCTTCATTTGTTTTCGTATCACAGATAGAGCTTCAACCTTCTCTTGATATATTGCAATACGTTCCTTCTTATGCTTGGCTTCCAATTTATCCAAGTATTCAGTAACTCTAGCTTTTTGCTTTGCCTTTGCAGCTGAGACTTTCTTATTCATTTCACGTAATTGATCTTTATATTCATCCTCTAAAGCTTGCCTGTTTGTAATCTTTTTGCAAATTCGTATAGCATATGCTTGGTATGCAGTTTCAATTACACCGTCTAGTCGTTCTTTCTCCTGTTGTAAAGTAGTTGCATATCGTTCATCCTCTTGTGCAATCCCAGCTTGTAACGATGATATTTCTGCTAGTGCATTCTTTTCAACATCAGCAATCTGTTGCTGTAAGGATACTCTATCAGTTCGTATTTGATTGATTTGGTCATATGCTCCACGAACCAAACTCTCCGCTTCTTCAACTCGACGGGCAAGATCTGCATTAATCTCTTTGGCATAACTAATATCAACTTCCATTGACTTCTTGAACCGTGCTACTTTGTTCTTACCCTCCTGAATTACCTGATCTAATATTGTTTGTTTAGACCTTTCAATCTTTTCCTTATCAATATTGATTTCAATAGTCTTGGCCGATGCTTCATCAATTGACGTCTTGAGAGAATCTACAAGTGAAATTAATGCATTCTCGCCTTCAGTTGCCTTTGTCTTGGCATTAGTTATATTTTTAGTCGACTCGTCCATTGCCACTTTCAATTCAGCTGAAGCAATCTCCATTTGAGCAAGTAAACTCTTCTTTTCAGAGCTGTATGAGTTGGTTTAGTATGAGGTTGATATCGTATGATGAGATGTACAAATGCACAAAAAACTCATATATATATTACATATAAACAACAAAAATACTCACGCAAATTCCTCTTCAATTCGTTTTACCATATCCTCCCTCTCCTTGATACTATTTTCAATTTCCTTCTGAAGCAAAGCAGCCGTCTCATCTTCCTTCTTAATACTTGCTTCTGTCTCTGCTAATTCATCTTTCACTCCGAACATAGACACTTTAAGTTTCTCCATTTGTTTCTCTAATTCTTCAGCTGCCTTCTTTTGTAATACTTCCATTTCTTCTGCAGCCTTCTTTTGTAGTGATTCTGCCAACGATATATCATCATCTTTTGTTGGTGGTTGTAGAGGTTCATCATCTTCCTCTACTTTAGCTGTCTCCTCAAGTCTAGCTGTTATAATAGCCTCAGATGGTTCTTCCTTTGGAGGCATAGGTATTGTTACGGGTATTGTTGATGGTTGTGTTGGTGGTGCTTCTAATAACATATCTGCAATAGTATCAATGTATTCCTCTGACGTATCATCTTCATCCATTTCTTCCATTTCTTGCAATAGGGCATCTTGTGCCAATGACAATGCATCTTCAATTTCTTTATTAAGGTCTGTATCCAAATCAACAGTAGTATCTATATTCATATCACTATCATCAGTATTTGATAATGATAGGCTGATTGTGTTACGGTGTATACTATAATATTGATAAGTTGATTGTAAGATATTACCATTGTGCGCATCACATGTTTTATGAGCATAATTTGATATCGTTGACGGCGAGTTAAATGAATCGACGGTACCACCGCCCAGAGACAATATACACAGTATAGTATGGAAACGAGGCATGGTTGCAATTGATATTGCTGATTGCTGCTGCTCTTTACTAGTACTATCACAAACGCTAAAGCTGACTAAGATATTTTAGGGGTAAGTTCCTTAGTTTCATGCGAGTTACTACGTATCGACCTCATAAGTAGTCAGCATAATAAAAAATGGTTGTCATTTATTTCTGTGGTGGCAGAGGTGGCCAACATAAGTACATAGCATAATAGGAGTAGCCCATATTATAGAGACCTAAGGCAGAGATAATATTCGGGCATTAGTATAATATAGATGAGTCTCTTTAAGAAGTCCGCTAAAGAAGAAGAGGATGAGATTGAGGGGAAGGTTGATAATAATGATAATAATATTAAGCCTATGCAATGGAAAGATCGTCCAGAGGAAAATGCTAATATATTGAGTCAACTAACATTTACATGGGCACAGCCAATGTTCTCTCGAGCTGCCTACCTTCGTAAGAACGGTCATTGGCTAGAACAAGAGGACTTAGCACCATTGACGAATATTGACAAAAGTAAACACGTCGAGCAGTTGTTTGAAGATGCATATAATAGTTATGTCCCAAAAACGAAAAAGAAGGGTGGGAAGAAGGAGAAGAGTGATAATATAAAAGATGGAGATTCTGAGAGTCCAGAAGAATTGGAAAGTCGTCTCATCCATTCACTTGTTGCAACATGCAAATCAAGAATTATTATTGCCGGTGTATTCAGATTCATTAATAGTTGTCTCAACTTTACATTTCCCATCTTATTGAATTTCATACTGTCGTATCTACAAGATGTACAAAGTGGAGTTATCACCCAAGATGATCCACCAATGGTTTATTACAGAGGTTATTGGTTATCTGCGCTGTTAATGGTTTGTATTGGTATCAAAGCGCTTACTGAGAGTGCATATTTCTTTCGTATGAATCGATGTTCGTGGCAGATGAAGACTGCAATATCATCATCTGTATATCGTAAATCTCTTCGTTTGGCGTCCTCGGCAAGTCAAGAGACGACTTTAGGAGAAATTGTCAACCTTATGCAAGTTGATGCAACGAAAGTCGAGATGTTTATGTTACAGCTACATACTCTTTGGGATGGACTTTTTCAAATTGCAGGTTACATGACTATCCTCGGTACATTACTTGGATGGCCATGTCTCGTTGGTTTATTGATCATTATCTTTGCTATACCTGTACTTGGGAAAATCAGTGGGAAGATGTTTGCTTATAACAGGTCAATGGTAAAACATACCGATGAACGTGTAAAGACTGAGAATGAAGCATTGCAAGGAATACTGTCTATAAAAATGTTCAGCTGGGAGGAACCATTATCTGAAAGTATTGATGTGTTCCGAAAAGAGGAACTGGGTAAGTTTTGTGTTGTCTGTCCTCGCATTGTCTTTTACCACCTTGCTAATATCACCACTCTGATGTATACTTTTACAGCCAGCTTGAGAGGGATTGCATATCTCAGAGCCTTCCTCCGCGCATACATGAGTGCTTTGCCAACGTTCGCGGCAGCAGTCACGTTCCTTGTCTATGCGTACGCTACGTCAGGTCAAATCAGTGCATCGGTTCTCTTTTCTTCAATTGTGGCCTTTGACATGCTTAGAATGCCACTCATGTTTTACCCAATGGCATTAGCTCAGTGGGCCCAATGTAAGGTGTCACTGAAAAGAGTATCAGCCTTTTTAGGTTATCTGGAAGTGAATAAGATTGGATATACTCGTAATAGTGACGAAAAGGGAGAAGTAATCGTTGAGAACGCGACTCTCTACTGGTCGGATCCCAAAGTTCCCTTGCCTCGTTCGGCATTAACCAGCCCTCTTTCCCTTGATAACTCTGAAAGATCATCGATTGGGAGTAGGCTATCTTTGCGCAAGAGTAATTCGAACGCATCACTTGATACCGTTGAAGAGCAACCTACTGACTTGATTTATCCAACTGCTGTCCTGAGTGATGTAAATATTCGTGTCCAGCCTAGAGAACTGTGTGCAATTGTTGGACCCGTCGGTAGTGGGAAAAGTACTCTTTGCAGTGCCATTCTAAATGAAGCGGTGCTTTCTGAAGAGTCGCAAATCACACTCAATGGCACAGTTGCATATGTGGCACAGACAGCCTGGATTCTAAACAAGACAGTACGTGACAATATATTGTTCGGACTTCCGTATGACGAAACAAAGTACAACCGTGTATTAGACGCCTGCTCGTTATGTCATGATATCTCCGTGTTAGACGATGGTGACATGACAGAAATCGGCGAACGTGGAATAAACCTGTCAGGGGGTCAAAAACAGCGTATAAGTGTGGCTAGAGCGGCTTATTCAGATGCCGATGTATTCATCTTTGACGACCCATTGAGCGCACTTGACCCCCAGGTTGCCGAACATGTCTTTGAGAACTGCTTCTTGACATTACTGAAAGGAAAGACTAGAGTTCTAGTTACTAATCAGCTCCAGTGCCTAGATAGGTGTGACTCCATTGTTGCTTTAGGGAAGAGAGGCAAGGTACTTGAGCAAGGAACATATACTGACCTAATGAGTGATAGCAACGGTGAAGTTACTCGCCTATTGAAGGGTGTTGCACCGTCAAGAAGAAATCTCATGAAGGATGAGGAGCAAAAGGAAAAGAAAGACGAACCTAGCCCAAAGAAGGAAACTAATGAGCTCATGACAAAAGAGGAGAGACAGACCGGTACTGTGAAGTTGGGTGTATATCTCAATTATATCAAAGCTGGTGGAGGATACGCTCTGTTTTCTTTCATACTGTTTTTGTATATATTGTTCAGTGCTACTCAGATTGCTAGTAGTGTGTGGGTATCTGCTTGGACAGCTGATGCCACCACTGGAGAAGGCTATGAAGGTCGAACGGAAACGTTCTACATCGTCGGATACTTGGTATCCGCACTTCTTCTAGGGTTGATGTCCTACATACGTTCCTATGGTCTGGCTTCATTTGGAATTAGATCATCTTTTCATTTACATGGAGGTGTACTGCGATCTGTGCTTAGGGCCCCGATGAGCTTCTTCGACACCACACCTACTGGACGTATCCTGTCTAGGTTTTCCAAAGATATGTATACTGTAGACAACGAGATTTGTGATCAATTGGACATTTTTGTTTGGATTCTTCTTCAGCTCGTCGTTGTCCTTGTCACAATAGTGGTCATTACCCCTTTCTTTGCCGCTGCCCTCCCGTTTCTTGGGTTTGTGTACATTTATGCAATGAACTATTTTCGAAGAGTATCCAGAGAGACAAAGAGGCTTGAGTCTATTGCAAGATCACCCGTATATTCACAGTTTTCTGAGGTGCTTGGAGGACTATCCACCATCAGGGCTTATAGCAAGACATCTGAGTTTACTAACTCGTTTGACGAATTGCTTGACACAAACACACGAACTACATACTGTAATAAGGCGGCCGATCGTTGGCTTGCTACCCGGTTGGAGTCGATAGCGGCTGCATTCGTTGGGTTAGCTGGTATATTTGCTACCCAAGTAGTTGTAAGCAATGGTGTATCTGTCGATTCATCGACCTCGTCATTTGCTAGTTTGGCTGGGATTAGTCTTTCATACGCTATCTCGGCAACAGGCATTATGCAGTATGTTGTAAGGTCCTTTGCACAAGTTGAAGCCGCTATGAATTCGGTTGAGAGAATTCTATACTATACTGAAAGCATTCCCCAAGAGGCTGCTTTAACTAGTTCAGAGCTTGAACAAGCGAAAGGTGTGGAGCCTTTGAACGCTGCTCAGAAGGCCATTGCAGCAGCTGATGGCAAGGCTTTGTATCCTGCCAAGGAATGGCCTGAGAGTGGTGCATTTGTATTAAACAACTTGAAGATGAGATATAGAGCGGAAACGCCACTGGTGCTCAAGGGACTTAATGTCAATATTAAAGGTGGCGATCATATTGGAGTCGTAGGACGGACAGGAAGCGGCAAGAGTAGTCTGCTTCTTGTCTTGATGAGGATTGTTGAACCATACATTTCAGATGATGAAAAGTACCAACCGCCATTATCATTAGACGGAGTTGATATTATGCGCGTGGGTCTATTGGACCTGAGAACAAAGATTGGTATCATTCCACAACTACCTGTCCTCTTTTCGGGCACCATCAGAAGTAACATGGATCCTTTCAATAGCTACGGTGATGAAGACATTTGGTCGGCACTGGACAAATGCAAGATGAAAGAGTTTGTGGAACAAATGACAGATGGTCTACAAAGTCGTGTAGCAGAGTATGGTAGCAATCTATCACAAGGTCAACGTCAACTGTTGTGTCTAGGACGGGCTCTGTTGAAGAATGTTTCAGTATTGCTGCTTGACGAAGCGACATCTTCTGTTGATTATGATACCGACAAAAAGATTCAGGCAACTATCCGAGAAGCGTTTGCTGATGCCACAATCATCACAATTGCTCATCGAGTGAATACAATCATGGACAGTGATAAGATTCTCGTTATGGATGATGGCGTAGTTGGTGAGTTTGATTCCCCGAAAAATCTGCTTGCAGACAAGACGTCCTTGTTTAGTGAGATTGTGAAGCACTCTGGTGGAGGAGAAGACAGCAATGAGGAGGAGGAAGGAGCGGGTGATAATTGAATAGAACTAAAAGATAATATGTACAGATCTAACACAAGTTTTTGAATAGGCATTAATGAGTCTTCTAAGATTAGTTAAAATTACAAAAGCTATTTCCTTCTATTCATATTAGATACAGGTGCTGGTATAGCAGAGAAACTGTTTGCAACTTCCTTTAATGAAGTGTCTAGTTTTTTAAATCGAGTAGACGTGCTACTGGTAACCAATAAGAACAGTCCATCGCCTACAATGGAAGCAGATATATATGCTCTTCTATCGCTTTCTCTCATGGCTGGAGTCAGTGTTGTAAAAGAAGCTTGGTAAATTGCTGTGCTATCACTTGTACTACTACTACCGATTTTCTTTACTCTTACATCTGTTGGCGAGCCGTACATTCCGAACTTTCCCTTCTGACTAAATATATTATCGATTATTATCCCTGGTTTGATTTGATCGAGAGATGTTGTTCCCTTCAGGTCACACACTTGCACAAAAGATGACTCGAATCCACCGGATATATCTCTACACTCTATTCCTGTTGAGCTCTTTGATAAAGGCTATTCATAATTTGTTGCATGATTGTTGAGTTGTTATTGTTGAGTTGTTTAGTTGCTATTCAATGAGATGTGTTTTGCATTATATTACTTACCCAAGGACATTCAAATGAAAGTAATACTGGAGATTGATCGGGAGCTAGTAGTTCATATGATACTCTTCCTGAGTTAGATTGTGTTATTTCTGCCGCCTCTTCTGGATCTCGAAATACTACACCCGTTTGTGGCCTTGTCTTGCCTTGTTTTGTTTTGTTCATTCGTTGTAAGTGTATTGTAAGGATTTAGAGACATCGTTTGTGAATAGCATATTATTAAAATGGTATAGCATTATTATACTTAGTGCATATCATGTGTTCAAATTGATTTGACTATGTAACTGTATACTACTTACCTAAGCCACCTACGCCACCATCGAAAGAATTGGCAATACCCGGTATCAATATAACTGAAGAAGATATAATAGAAACAAACTGATGCCTCGAGAAGAGCAAGTTATCATTATCTTCATGAATATTATTATTTGCAAATAGCTGGTTCCTATTTTGAAATGAGGAAGGTATAATATTAAACCCAACAATAGCCACTGGATAAAACAGTAGAATCCAAAATGTTAGAAGATTGGAGTGAATCATTATATTGTTTGTTTACTCCAATATCAGTATTATTAATTATTCGCCTATCGCCTTTCGTAATCAATTTGCTGATACCTACATAAGCTTGAACTTATTGTTGGTTTTTAACTAGACAATTTAGGTGGTAGCCTGACCGCCGCTCATAAACTGCAGCCTGTTGAGCAGATCTTCTTATCTCCTCAACGAATACAGAAGATGAATCCAACTGTCAATGCTAATATCTTTCAAGACCCGACAAAAGGTAAATGTTTGTAATGTTTAATTTTATCCATGTACTATAAATAAGTATATCTTCAATCGTCCGTCTCCTACTCTACTCAATGATGAGACCGGCCCTCATCTCGTCTCCTACTCAATGATGACGAAGACCGACCAAGGAGCTCAGTCATTTCATGCCTGTCATCACTACTATCGTAGTATTCATCCTGGGCTCGTTCCTTCTCTTGAACTGTAATCTTGAGCCGCATTAAGATGGATGCGAATGCATCGTCATACAGCTCTCCAGGTGATACTGTATCATTCATAACAAAAGCTTGAGCGAGGTATGATACACCCAAGTACCCGTCAAAGAAGAACAACCCAATCAATGCAACACATAACATCATGAGACCAAGGTATGGATTGCCTAAAGACCCTGGTTTTGGTAGATGTGAGTTCAGTGTGGCAGTGCTCGGTGTTGGAGTCAGCAATAGGTCAAATGCGTTGAATAGGATTTGTGCTCCAGCGTCATAGATGGAAGCTGGGTAGTGTATACCATCAAAGCTCTCTGAAACTCGTTCGGCGGTGAAGCTTGGGCCGTCGAGGACGAAGGATACAGAAGAAGTGACACCGAGTTCTGTATACATTTGTCTAGCTTCAGCCATTTGTACTTCTCCCATGTGAGCCCTTTTGCCATCGCTATTGAGGGCTTTAGTATTAATTGTCGGTGGCGTAAACCAAACAGTTGGCATACTCACTTCTCGTAGAGATATGACAAGCTTTGCAATCGTCTCTTGTTGTGACTTCAGGTCTTCGTCTGTTACAGAGAGATGAAGTTTATCCCAAGCTCCGCCACCGGCAATCACAAGATCGGGTGGGTGTTTGGTTGTTGCAACATTCTTTAATGTCTTCAACTTTGTAACAATATCATTGGTAAGTGGTGCCCATTTGTATTCAATTGTGGTTGAGCCAAATATTTTTCTAGCATCAGAATGCTGTGGTGTAGTACCTTCGTTTCCAGCGTTACTATCTCCCATGAAGCGACATATCGCATGATAAACACTGCGCACAGTTGAGTCACCAATCAGAATAATTCTTTTGCCTTGTAAGTGTTGCTGAACCTCCATATCATTATGATAATGATACCTACAGTTCACATGCTGAGAATTTGCATCCCATGACCACTGCAAAACTGCCTTTGACTCGCACTCATCAGGGGTGAGATAATCTGTTGCATGAAACTGCCTGTGCGCTCTCCCTCTTGATAAGCATGGATTGACTGGTATCCAATGCCCTTCATTAGCAGTTAGTCCACATGGAAGAGCAGTGGAATCACCATTAGCGAGGATAGTCCAAACCCCACATGATAGAAGAAAGACAACCATTCCAATCAGAGGAGTGCTAGCCTTTGCGGTAGTCAATGTACTCAACTTAATGTCTGGCCGTAAATTATCAGACTCATCGTAATCTTCCCACATCTTATCCATGAGAGACTGGTAAATAAGTATACCGCACACAATTGCAATTGTACAAAGGGTTCCCATGTTCACCATTCCTGACCAATCCAGTAATATTGCTAAGACACAAGCTATCGAGATGCTTAAGGCAGCGAACAATACATGTTGTGTACACTTCTCATCATCATCTTTTGGTAGAAGCATGCGTAAAAGAATGATTGTTAATTGATTCATATATCGAGCAGTCATCAATAGGAGAAGTGTTACAAGTAGAAAGTTACACCTTGGATAGCCCGGTATGAAGATGACACAGCCACTATCAGTAAAAGCATGATGATGTAATAGATAGATCTCAAGAGAATACTTTCCAAGCCAAGTGAACATTCCAATTTGATGCTCTCTCATTACACTGCATATATTGCGCAAGTAAATGTATGCCAAGATAGGGATGATACCAAAGTAAGTATGAGATATGCTGTATGCAATTGTTGATGTGTGTAATGGCCCTGAGGCCCAAATCACTACCGCAATTCCGAGTGCTAGTAAGATAATTCCCTTGGCTGCAATCTCAATCAATAAGTGTAACGATTCTAACTTGCGCAACTGGTAACTAGCAATCGGATGATTGATTGCAAATACCATACCCAAGAAGACGGCCCAATGATGTTTATGTGCTAGACAATACCATTCATATACCGGTCTGAGGATTGTACTACTTTGCATACTACTACTACTCATCACATTTGTTACATCACAATCCCAAATTATAAATATAAGGAATGCAAGTCCTAATAACTTGAATCGGAATTGATACTTGTCATAATTAATAGTACGATGGAATGACATTGTCATGTAAACAAGTATGAAGCAATATGTAATTATTCCACATGCCATATAATCTATCTTCTCACTAAGTAATGAAAGGAATATTGCTAATAAGTTGTACCGACAAAGTATTGTGAGTATTCTTGATGTTCGATAGGTATCATGTAAGCTATTTGATGGATGGTAGTAAAAGTAGTAAGTGTGTACATATCCAGCCAGGAATACAAATGATGACATGGCAACATTGGATAAGTTTTCATACATGTTGGTCCGACTGTTGTTTTCCTCACCATCAACTGCTGCTATATTCCATGAAGTATAATGTATACCTCCATTATTAAATTGATATACCAATAACGCTGCAGATAGGAAACCTTTCATTTCTAATGTTTGATACCGATTGAATACATCTTCTTCAGGCTTGACATCCACAACGACAGCACTACTACCTCCCATACTTTTCTCATTTAGATAATGCAAACCAAAGAACTTTGATAAACGCTCGGGCCATGTTGATAATGTCTTGTGAACACCACTTTTATGTGTCAAAACATCACTCTCAATTGTATCAAGGATTGTTTCAAATGATGCCTCCTCTTCACCGTCATCTAATAGTACATCATCTAATCGTGTATTGATGTCATTATTATCTGAATTGTTGTTATCATTATCTGATGTAGATGATTTGGATGTCAACGATGCGTCGACATTATGTTTTCGATGTCGTTGTCTTCGTCCTGTAATCTTTCGTTTTGCTTGACTGCTTTTACTTTTTGCAACAGATGGGGATTCGACTGCTATATTTTCTGTTTTCGTACTATAATCACCAATCGGTCTACCATCATTCCTTTGCCAGCTAACAACATATCCATAAACAACAAGTACTAATATCCAAAAGACAAATTGATCTTCATCAAATTCCAAATTATAATAATTTGAAGAGAGATATGATATTGGTTCAATAGATGATCGTGCACTTCCAAGCAATGGATAATTATCAATAACATATATACAGAATAATAATAATCCCAATAATGATAATTGATAGAATAATATAAATGTTGATATAAAGTTATTTGATTCATACTGTTGGATAGTATGTGAATGATGATAGTTGTGAGAAGAGGATATACGAGATGATACTGATCGATTGTCTCCGCCATATTCATCATCATATATTGCAGCATATGACTTGTTGTTTTTGCTGTTGAGATTGTTGTTATTTACTTTGATGGATACTGCTGCAATGATGGCTGATGAAATTTTAAAAGTATGAGTATAAAATAAGAGACACATGTGAGCAAAGCAAAATATCGCTATCGTTGTAATAGATCATCAATACAATATATTAAGATCATCAACACAATATACAATAATCATACCTCTTCTATCACCAGAAAACCAAATTCTTATAGCCATACCAATTGTTGCAAAGATTATACTACCAAACATTAGGATCAAAGCAGCCCCTGAAGTTGACATGTTATTGTCTGTAGGCAGCACAACACCGCCACTATAGTATACCATTTTCAAGAACTATTATTCTACAGCATCCTGACTACCTAATTGCTATCACTATCGATCAGCCTTTGGCCTTTAGCTTTCAGTCAACTCAACCAACAGTCAATAAATAAATATCAAGTGAGTAGATACGAAAGTGAGAATCGGCTACTGTGACCCGTGTTAAATGAGCTTGTACTCTCATATTATGCTCCGATACTTTGTTGAAGCATAAGATTTGCCATTTTGCTAAAACTCTCCCCCCCTACTGTCTAATACTAATATAAGTAAAGACGATATAACCATGAAAGCCTGTGCTATCCTCGCTACTCTCGTTGCCTCGGCATCAGCATTTGCTCCTGCTTCTCAATCGGCAAGAACATCGGTTGCACAAAATGCCTTAATTGATGATACTTTTGGTATCTCCATCGAGACGGGTAATAAATGTCCACCATTGGGACGTGCTATCCTTGAAACTGCCAATGAGAATGGTATCAAATGGTGGCAGAATGCTGAACTTAAGAATGGACGTGTTGCCATGGTAGCCACTATCGGGTACATGGTTCAGAAGTGGCATGTTCATATGCCTCTTTACCTAGGACCATCTGGATCTAATGTTTTCAACCCCGATTCCTCCAAGGATTGGTTACTTTCCTCAACTACCGGTGTTACATTCTCAGATATTGCCAAGGCTGATCCATTAGATGCTATTGGTATGATCCCAAGTGCTGGATTAGTTCAAATTCTATTCGCTGCTGGATTATTCGAATTAACTGCATGGAAACGTCAATGGAATGATGGAGATGCTAATACCATCCCAGGAGATTATGGATACGATCCATTGGGATTCACCAAACGTGAGGGTGGATGGGATTCCGCTGAATTGAAGAAGTTACGTATGATGGAAATTAAGAATGGACGTGTTGCAATGATGGCCATGGCTGGATGGTTATCTGAAGAGAGTATCCCAGGATCATTCCCAGTATGGGTAAGTTTACTCATGTATATGTGCATACCAATGTCGTGTGTGTATGTATGGATTGCATATGACTAATACGTTATTCATCTTAATTTACCTTTACATATGTATCAATATCACAGCATCCATAATTTTGCACATGTCATTGTACTTTCTATCTCCATCTTCATGTACCATCATTTCAATACCATCTTAAAACTAAGCAACTGTGAGGACTAGCTCCTTTGCTGTCTATAATGTTATAGGTCATAAATTGAGCTTGATTGTGACCTATTAGTGCCTCCAACATTACTCCTATATATCTTTGTGTGACTGTGTCATGAGATATACTAGACTGAGTATCCTAAAATCAAGCTTTCTTCTGCTAGGCCCTAGCAGAAATCAATATACAAACCTTGGTCAGTATCTGACACAAGTACAGAATCTGTGTAACTATCTAATAAACATAAATAAAGTTGCATCGTAAGAGTCTTTGCTTTTCATGTGTATTGTTTAATGACATTGATGGTACTTTTCAAATCTCCTCACATGTGATATTTCTCTCGTATGAAACTTGATGTTTTACAAATTGCATACGCTGTCCTTAATTTACACAATAATACTCTAGATCGGGGAAACGAGCGTAGAGAGAGTATCATCGCTTAAAGCTTGTGGTATCCCTTTCCATCTCTTGTAAGACTTAGACCTTCTCAATTTACGATCAGAATGCAATAAGTTCAACCTAAAAGTGCCTTCGCCTTCATAGTTAGAAGTACCACATCAAAGGAACATTATTGGCCTAATACAAGCATCAACAATAATATATTATTCATAAATCTTTTCGTAATGATGAAGCCACTTGTATCAATCCTTCTTCTTCTGTTGGCAATTGCCAAAACGGATGCGGTGGGAACTGTTCGTCGTGCATCCAACTCCTCATCTGTTAACAATAATGGCTGCCCCCTATGCACATGCGATGATGCAGACCCATCTACCGCATCTGATGATATCATTGAGGCTTCCGTACTAATGCTTGATGTACAGGTTAGTTATTAATTTATATTATTATTATTCATACATAATCTACTCATACTCATATCTTTTGCATAATTTATTCTTCTCATTCAACTCCAATAGGGCATCATCGACATGGTACTTTGGAACGCTCGAGACTATGAGAAGTTTACCAATGGAAGGGTGAAAATTAATATCAAAACTGTTCCAACTATGCCTGCGTTGTTCGAGGAGATAGAATATGATGCACGTAACGGGGGAGGATTATACGACGCGTATTATACAAATCCGTTGGCACTGGGCACAGCTGTTTCTTTGGGTGGGTTACTTGATCTAACTAAATATGTAAAAGAGTCAAAGTATTCTGAGTGGGTAAGAACAATTATATCATATTTGTTTTTGTATGTATGAATTTTACAAGTTGCTCATAACATATGCACTTTAATCCACAGACGGATGTTTTACTCGCCCTCCGCACTCACGTAACATCATTTGAAGACAAGGTCTATCTAATATTGCTTGATGGTGACACACATACTCTGTACTATCGCAAAGATGTCTTGGAACATTTTGGTGAGTGTTTATAGGACCACATGTATGCATCCATTCGAATTGACTCACATATTGCTTTTCTCTTCTGAAGATCTTCCTGTTCCTCGCACATGGAATGAATATATTGATGTAGCCCGTCAAGTTCATGGTCAGACATTTAAGAATAAGACTCTGAGTGGAAGCTGTGTTAGCAGGGTCCAAGGAGATCACGCTCAATATTGGAGTCACTTGATTCTATCAACTATAACACAAAAAGACGGAACGGAGACTGGATCCCTCTTTAATACAGCTGACATGTCCCCGCTGACGGGGGAGGCTATGGTTGAGATGCTTCGTATCCAAGAAGAGCAGGCAAAGTATGGCACATCGAATGAGTTTACAGATGGATTGAATACTGTGATGAATGGTGCTATGAATGCAGGCGAGTGTGTGCTGACATACATGTGGGTGAGTTTACCTTGTGTATGATGTTATGTGATGATATAAGTTATTCATAATATGATCAAAACAGTAACTAACTCTCATCTTTTTATATTCAAATTTATAGGGAGACATGTTTAGAAGAAGTATGGCAGAAGGCAGTGTCCTTGGAGGTGTGCTGGGTATTTCTCAGACACCTGGCTCAGATGTCGTGCTTGACCGATCTACTGGTAAACTAGTCAAGTGCACCGAGGAGCTGTGTCCGTATGCAAAGTTCTATGAAGATATTGGCCTCGTAAACTCGGCTCCGTACGCAGCAAATGGGGGGTGGTGCGGTGCTATAAGCGCTAATACTACTCCTGAAAAGCAAGATGCTTTGGCTGACTTCTTCTTATGGGCTAGCAGTGGCAAGCAAAGTGATCAGTACGTGATACCTGACCCCGCGAATGTCCCAATTGAGCAAATCAATGGCCAGGATCCCTGGCGGAGATCGCACTTAGATGTTGACAAATGGGAAGCAGCCGGGTTTGACAGAGAACTAGCGAAACAGTTTGCTGATAGCATTTACAGCAATCTGAACTCCAAAAACGTTGTGGTTGAGCCTAGATTTCCTAAAGCCGGTGAGATCATTAGTATTCTCGACAAAGAGGTGAATGAGTATCTAGTTAAAGCCCATGAAGGGAGCATTCCTGAGGACAAGAAGCAAGAGGAACGTGTGAGAGTTTCTCAATCACTAACTAATCAGTGGAACACGGTTATCAAGCAGTATAACGAGCGCGGGGATACTAAATCACCCATATTGACAATCTACCAACGACTACGAGGTGTCTATTATCCGGATCAAGACATGAATCAGTTGAATCAGATTCGCCCATTGGGATATACCTTATTGGCAATTATCTTAGCTTCTTCCTTAGCATCCTTTTGTTGGGTTTTCAAGTATCATGAAAAGACAATTGTCAAGTCGGCTCAACCTCAGTTCCTTTTGTTACTAATCTTTGGAATTGTCATTATGGGTCTTTCAATTGTACCAATGGGCCTTGACGACAGTGTTGTCTCAACAGAGGGAGCATCTATTGCATGTATGGTCACGCCTTGGATGGTAGTGATTGGCTTCAGTTTGACATTTGCTGCTTTATTCTCCAAAGTCTGGCGTTTGAATTTGCTGATGAAGAGTGCTGCATCCTTTCGTCGTGTGACTGTTACTACAGGAGATGTCTTGCATCCATTAGTTTTTCTGCTTGTGCTTGATGTCATCCTTCTTTCAGGTAAGAAGTGTGCTTCTTGATTTCAAACAAAGTACTCTTGTATTGCTTATGATTTCTTTATCACTTTTACTATCAATATATAAAGTATGGACTGCACTTGATCCTTTGCAGTACAAGCGTGTAACAGTCGGACGGTCTGAGGACGGAACTCTGCAGTCGGTTGGAAACTGTTCTAGTTCTGGTACAGCGTCAACTGTTACTTCTTCTCTTTTATTTGCCCTCAATCTTGTCCTGGTTATATTTGCTGGAAAGTCCGCTGTTAGTATTGTTTTATCAATGATTTTATGCATGAATTTAGTGCTTGACCTTCGGTATCTTATTTGGTATCTTTGCAAGTCGTACCTATGTACTAATAGAGGTTACCAATAAATTATCTCTCTTCCTGCGCGTTCCAGGCATCCAAGTATATCAGACACGCAGGGTCACTGTTGCCTATCATGAGTCAAAGGTGAGTGTGGTATAAATTCATGTGGCTATGTTTTAGTTTACCTATGTTGGCCAATATTGACATGTCTCTACTTTTTGCATCTCTTCAATCAATCAAAGTTTATCAGCTTGGCGTTTGCAAGGTAAGTAATTGTATTCTGAGACAATCTTCACATGTTTGGTAACTAACTCTATATATTTTTGTGAGTAGCATCTTCCAAAGCTTTGTCTTGGGTCTACCTCTTCTGTTACTCTCTGGATCCAATCCTGTCTCTCGATATGTCGTCCAAATTATTCTAGTATTCGCCATCTGTATCTCTGTCGTCGGCTTCATCTTTCTCCCGAAGATGCTTCGCCCATTGCTGGCAACGGGTCCCGAACATAGACATTCGTCGGTTAGAGCAAAGTTTGGTGCCTCCTATGTCAGCAGCACAAGTGGTGGAGCATCTCGTTACAACTCACAAGAATCTAGGGGATCCGATCCTGATGTTTGTGTGTCAAAGGCAGCCCGTTTGAACTCACAAGAGTCCATGGAATCATCCAACAAGGAATCTGCGGTGTCTTGGAAAGATGATAAAGGTGATGAATTGGTCAATACCGCAAGGAAGGAGTGAAAAGGAGACATGAAGTCTTATTGAGTCTTCCGTGGATGTTATGAGGCTTCACAACTTAACTCGTCGTTTATACTCTACAGCACAATAAAAGTTTCAAGCAAGATAGAGATCTACTTTTCCGTTGTATAGTTTGTGAGTGCTCTTGATTGTCGTCCTTATCTCTGTCACTTGTGATACTTTCATCTCTCAGTATTGGTGATGAATCATTTACATCTGCCTTTGCTTGTCGGACAGCTTCCTTACTGTTGGCAAAGAATGCTTTTATGTATGATGTAGGAAGTGCTAGCAACTCAACCTGTATTATGATATGTATATGTATAAGCAAGCACATCATCACTTAGTGAACTCTCAAGGCAAATTCGACTTACCTCTTCATTGTCTTCCTGTTCTTCTACACATGGGTCTTTGTGATGTCTATCTTTCTGATGGTGTCGTAGTCTTCTGTACTTCTCTTCTTGTTTGTATTGTTGGGAAAGACCAACATAGTCTTTTGTATACTCTCCATCCTGATGGCTGTATCTTGATTCAACTGCTAACAATGAGTTGATAGGTGACACGTTTGGATGAATTGCGGTGGAAGATTTCTTCTTCTTTCTCTTTCTTCTTTTGTAATGTCTACGTCCTTCGGTAGATTTTCGGTGAATAGTGCTACCTCCATGCACAACAGTCCGCCGATGAATCTCGAGCAGCTCGTGCTTCAAATGTGGAGATAGGGGCATTTCTATTCTACGATTCTGTACTTGCTTCAAAAAAATTGACTCTTATCATATGCACATTTTTATGCACATAACTTCATACAGCAGCGTATTATATTATGCTCATCCAAACAAAGTCATATTGTAATAAAGACCTTAAATAATACAGTTTGCAAATGCAAAGCGGGTAAGAGGAGAGAGAGAATAATTATTCCATTGCGCTCTTAATAATAATTGTTCGTGGGATTTATTTCATCTCCTCTTTGCCTTCTTCGTTCTTCAGCCTCAAGCCAACCCTCATCTCTCATCTCCACAAGTAGCAAAGGACT
>Ga0214479_100670_pt1 | contig 18645 bp, 15 predicted proteins | sample M1_20Mar14CPVII9_5_FD_165054 | JGI IMG/M metagenome (GOLD analysis project Ga0214479, IMG submission 165054) | Marine eukaryotic communities from Monterey Bay, California, United States - M1_20Mar14CPVII9sort6BwellE14 | ecosystem: Environmental > Aquatic > Marine > Unclassified | place: USA...
GGTATGTTTCACTTTCACCGCCGAGCTGTCGCCCCTCATTGACTTATCGATTGAATACGATAACGAGATACTACTGTATGATTTATCAGCATCGATAGTAGGTTTATCAGGATCGATGTAATGTTGATGGCATGAAGTTGATATAATTTGTGTATCATCTCTGTTGCAATCATCATCATCTTTAACAATACGATTGTCCACTGTCAATACCTTCGACGACGGAGGGGGTCGGCAACATGAAAATATCTTCGACCACGCTATCGACGGCGGCTTTGTCAACACGATATCTGTATCCCTTGCCCTTGCCATCTGGTAGTCTTGTTGATGTTGGTATGATGTCTTTTGTTTGCATAATAACTAACAGTTGACAAAGACGTTTGGCCTGTTTTTGCCGCCACCATTATCACGCCGCCGGCTGCCGCGTCGAGAGCGTCGTGTGGAACATAGCGAGGCAGATGTATGGGTGAAGTAGGCTCTTAGATGACATGGCAGCATTTAAATATCAATAGAGAAACCCCAGATTGAAAAATGTGATGAACTCGGTTTTGGTAGTTTGGTATCCTTTACGGTATCTTAGTGGTGCACGCACGCTCATGTCCGCCCCGCCAAGCAACGGCTTGCGCCTTCCTCATTCCGTGATGGTTACATATATACCATGTAAGTATATGACAAACTCGTAGGCTACATTTGTATCTATAGTTCTATGTCTATGTTTTATTCCTCTGTCCTCTATTCTCATTTTCTGTTTCTTTGGGTAGTAATATCCGTCTGTGGTTAAACAATTCAATCTCCAGTGACTTGATCTTCTCTTTCGCATCATTAAGCTCAATACGAAGAGACGATGTTGTCTCATAGTTCCACTCTCGTTCTGCTTTAAACTTTTCAATCTGTTGCACCATCTCCTTATTTTGTGTAGATAACAGTACAATGGATTCGTTAGCCTTCTTCTTGCCCTCATCATGCTGATCTAACTTGTCCGAGAGCTGTCTTGTTTCCTCTTTGGAAGTACCTAGCTTCTTTCTTAGATTGTCTATCTCCGTATCCTTTTCAGTAATCTTGCATTGTAGATAACTCTTCTCAGTCATCAGCTCATCAATCTCTGCTTCTTTGGCTTTATTGACCTTTTGTAGATTAGACTTATCAGCATTAACTTCCTTCACTTCTGATTGCAATACTTCAACGTCGTGTTGCATCCACTTCATTTTATTCAATATGACACTAATTTCCTTCCTCATTGCTTCTTCTTTAGTTATTAGCTCATCTCTCTGATTTGTAGTTTCAACCAGAAAAGTTTGTGTGGTTTCAATCTCCTTCTTTAGACTATTGATATCTGATAATTTGGAGATCACATCATCTTTTGATTGTCTTAAGCTTGACTCAAGAGATGTAATCCTTTCTTTATCTATTGATATCTCCTTCTTCAGTGATTTGTTATCTGCTAATATCCTGTCCCTTTCATTAGATACACCATTCTTAATTGCAATTGTGTTCTCTAATTCAGATTTTACATGTTGTAATTCCTGCTGTAGAGCATCAATCTCCTCATAAGATAACTCAGTAGTCTCCTCCTCGACCAATAGTTGTTTTCTTAGCCCATTAATAACAGTATCCTTCTCTGCCAAACGTGTATTTGGTGACTTGATGAGCGGTGTCCCCTTATCATTAAATGAATGTGGTGATAGTATATCATCCATTGGTATATCCTCATTGCTACTGCTGTATACTTCATTAGGCCGTCGTCCGTGGAGGACGACAACAAGTAAATAGCGACCACCACGATGTTGATGGTGGGTTAGGGGTTAGATCTATAGACATCATACCATTGTTATCAATAGTAATATCTGACTGCCGTTGTTTCAATTTACATGCACCATCATAAACATCAACAACTTTTGATGGTGACGTCGACGTCATCACCTCTCCCGGTGTTAATATGTCACCAAATCCTAGCAACCCCTCATAATGCCTTGCATTATCATTGGATGGTTTGTCTGTTGATATTGGTTTTAGTTTTGGACGGTTGACTTTACTACGTGATGTTGCTTTACTACTATTCAGTTCACCAACGTCAACAGTATCAGACATCATTATTTATGCGAGTGTAATTGTGATGTCTATTTAGAGCTTGATCTCAAACATTTTTATACAGCATTTCCTATCTTCTACTACACCGGTATATTGCCTTTCCTACCGACAATACATTCCAATACCAACCACTCTCATCAACAACCAGCTCATCAACCTCTTCAAGCAAGCCCTGCGAGAGTCGGTCTGTTACTTTCTTTGCGACATTTAAAGGATACCAATAAAGTTCCTAAACCAAAAACAATATCTTCTCGAGAAGAAACAGATCAACTGCCTTGGTTTATTCTATCTCACTTTTCTTTCACCAGTGTATATTTGCACTGACGAATGCTTTGTATAGGAAAGATTGATGAGACACACTTGAAGTATCATCTCTACATAGGAATAGTATGTTAGAAACTCATATTGAAGAAGGTGGTCGTAATTGAAGGCAGGATGTGTCCATAAAGTCAAGAGTCTCAAAGTGGAGAGATAGAATTGGGGCACTTGATGGCATAGGATTGTACGCCCTCATGGTCGGCTATTATTTGAAAAGAACATAAACACGATCGGCACATGAGGTGGAGGCGCATGATGATGATGTGGTGGCTCCGGAGGAATCATGGCGTCAAGAGAATGCATAATCTTAAAGGGTAATGCCTCATAATTTACATCTCCTCGTGAATAGACATCGTTCTCTCTCTATATATCTCATCGTCTCATCAACCTATACATCTCTAACATCATGAAGATCATCTCAGCACTTGCAATCATCGTCTCTGCCGGCTCAGCATTAGCCGCTGAATCTGTAAGTTTCTTTTGCAATGTATCATTATCATTATGTGCATATGATATGTTCATATTTGAAATGTCTCATATGACAATATGCTTCTATACTGTCGTATTCTCTTTATGTACAGAACAACCTTCGTGAACGTGAACAAGGTGATCGGAAGCTCTTCGGTGGCTGCTATTGGCCCTGGAAAGGCTGCAAGAAGACGAAGACCATCAAGACCACATTCGGTGGTAACTTTGGCATTGAGGGAACGGCCACATTCACTCAAGAATCTGGTGATCAAAATCAGCTGTCAGGAAAGTGGACAGTCCAGTTGAGTAAATTTGATAAGTCTGTGTTGAAGAATGCAGATTATGAATGTGACAGCGGCTTGAACTGGCATGTTCATGAGAAACCGGTGCCTGCTCCGGGCGAATGTGGTGCTAGTGCTACAGGAGGACATGCTGATCCTACATTTGGATGCACAGGTGCCTCTGAGTTCCACAAGAAGGAATGCAATGGGGACCCTATCGATGGTGTAGGTCCCGAACCTAAGACCTATCCAGGCAACTGCTGTGACCTCATTGGAAATGCATATGCTTGTGATGATAGAGAGAACCTTATCAAGTGTGAAGCAGGTGATCAGAGTGGCAAGCTAGGGAAGATCAAGTTCAACAAGAAGACACAGGTATTCCAAGATTCGTTCATTCTTCCAATTGACGATTTGGAGCAATTGTCTCTTGTCGTCCATTGTGGTAGTCCCCGTGTAGCTTGTGGAAACTTTGACTAATCCGTTATAGCTGAGTGAAGAGTTTGGGATTGAAATAACTTGTCTGTTGTCTGCCTTGCCTTGTCTTGTCTTGCATTGTAAAGGTATATTGAAATAGTTGTAAAGATGTAATGAAACTATTGCCTTTTCTAGTAGTACTGTAATACCCGGCGTTAGTCTTCAATTGTATTATCGTATCGTATCACATATTGTAACATTGAAATACTCCTCTACTACTCTCAATTGCGTTTCAAATAGTTGCTTTGAATAATCGTATAGCAGTTCATCTTTTGTCGTGAGTTTTTCAATCAATGAATCTTCAAACCGTGTCGTATTGTAGGTACTACCATGATGTATAACACCATGTTGACTAATCTCTGCTAAACGACGTCTTCTCTGATCGTCATCACTACTACTGCAGTTGCATTTAGCAGGTAGCCATCCGGCATAGTGTATCATAACAACACACAAGACGCGATCAATATCGTCTAAAGGACCAACCACTGTAAACTTTTGTTGTATACTTTTCATAGCAGTATTGTTCAATGAATCATTATCAAAGCCAACATATTTGCTTTGCATATCGATCGGATTATAGCATCGCATCTTAGAGTTTAGAAATCGCTCTTTTGAATCATCTATCGATAGTACCCATTTACTCAACCATTCATCCAGATTTGGCAAAGGTACCTCACGCTTGGCATTCTTCTGACGTGCTCCACGATCATTTGATTCAGTACAATGAAAGTACTGAGACAGGACATGATGTTTTGGATTGCGAATGATTGTATATGCAAATTGTGGTATCTTATTCGATGGTAGTTTGTTATAATGATATTCAGACATGTACATTGTACATTTTGTACCTCCATATTCTGGCATTAGAATTGTATCTTTTAATATTGGCATTTCACCAACGTTGCATAGTCTATACTTGTCATTTGGTGATAGTTTATTGTAATTTGGATCATTTGATAAAGTGCTGCTTACGATTCTGTAGGCATAATATCCAGCTGTTTTTGGTATATGCATGAGATAATGAGGAAGAGTATGATTCTTCCGTAGTATATGTTGAATGTCATTTGATTGTGTGTAATGTAATCTGTCTTTCATTAACTGTACATCTATGGCAGATGATGACGGAGACGTCGTGTATGTAGGCCTATCATCAGCTATGAAAGTTGTAGTTTCAATACCAAGGCTTACTCTGATATTGTTTAGACAAATAAACCAAATTGGTATTACTATTGCAATCCATAGTCGAGTCTTCTTCATGTACCTTATCTCCTCTTATTCCTTATCGTTCAAAATTTTGGTATTGTATACCTCTGTGAGTAGTTAATTCTTGGATTCATACAGCAAATGGTGGTGATTATGAAAGGCAAGAGCATCATATTTCGTCGTCTTTTGGTGAGCTTCTACAGTATTGACAGGTGCAATTGATAAAAAGATCTGCAGGCGAGTAAACGGAAAAGGATACCTATGTAAAGACCACCACCAAGAGAAGAAAACGAGATGAGTAATACTGCAGTATGTGAGTGTTGTTACACCAATCGATATTTGTTAATAATACCTACCACCAGAAGGTATATTGTGAATGGAATGAATGCAACAGATTGATCATAGATCTCAAAAATTTCAATAACACTCTGAATAACTTTTCAATTTTCAATTGACTTCACTTACTGCAATACAGTCAGAATCAACTCAACCATGGCGGACTGTTCAGCATCCGGCACGGCCATAGATCGTGTCATTCAATCAGCTGTTGCATCTACACTTAATCAGGGTAGCAATAATGGCGCCGTCGGTGGTAATGCTGTATCATCTGCGGCAACCTCTGCAACTCGTGCAATTGGAAATTTCCTGGGTGGTACTGCTGCTACATCTTCAACAATGGGTGGCGTTGTCAATGTAGGAGGAGGAGTTGCAATGGGAGGATCTAGTCAAAGTTTAATGCCACTAGCTCCCATGGAGAGTATTGGCAGCCGTATCAACCAATCAGGTGGTGCTAACGCTATGATGATAAACTCACATAAGCCTCCTCCACAATCAGCTCATATGATGCAAAACCAAATGAATAATCAAATGGATAGTGCATGGGCTGCCTCTACATCTTCTAGTTCGAATAGTATGCATCAATCTATTCCACAACACATGTCGTCCCCAATGAACAATCACATGATACAACCTCCACATCATATGCACCCAAATCAAGCACAACTCATGCATCCACCACCACAAATGATAATGCAACAGCAACAACAACAGCAAATGATGATGATGCAACAAATGCAAATTCAACAACATCAACTGGCTGCAATGGTACAACATCAGAAGAATCAGCAGCAAATGATGAAAAAGCAAAAAGCATCTGCTTCAAAAGTAAGAGATCAAAATTCAACAAATCAAGCTTCGTCTCAAGCTGCTCAAGCTCGTAGTAGATACCAAGACGAAGAAGATGATGATGTAGCAACAGTTAGTGAAGAAGAACAATTAAATCATGAGGGTATAACAGAGGCTGCATCGATAGAACGGTTAGCACAGGCATGGCGTGATGCTGAAGCTGAGTATGCTAATGAATTCGACGAGGAGGATGTAGAAGAAGAGTATGATGTTAGTAATATGGGAGGAATGTATACCAAGGGGTATCAAGAGGCTAATACTACAGCTACTGGTAATGCTACCAATACAGCTGTAGCTGCCGAGCCACAATATGAATTCTCCGAAGCAAGTAGAACATATGGCTGTACAACCACCGCAACAACTGACATACCACCCCAAAACTTATCCTATCCAGACAATCTATATGAACAAGGCATACAAAATTTCAACGAGGGTAACATCTCAAAAGCAATACTATGCTTTGAATCAACATTACGCAATATTGATCCAGAACATGCCGACGCATGGCGTATGCTAGGGAAATGTCATACCGAGAATGATGAAGATCAAAAGGCAATAATTTGTTGGTTACATTCATTAGAACGTGATCCATTCTCACCCGAGACGTTATTGGCATTGGGTGTGGCATATGTAAATGAATTAGATTATGAAAAGGCCGTTGAGACATTGAAAAGTTGGGTTGCGAATCATCCATTGTATGCTGGTATGGTTGATGATACTACCAATAGTAAGAAGATGGGTAAGGCGGAGGAGAATGAGGAAGAGGAAGATTTATATGGTACTGCCAATGTCGAAGAGGAAATACTTAATGGGGATAATAGGTCAGCACGACAGATGAGAGCTCAGACTGTAATTGAAATGCGTGACGTTGAACGATTACTATTGCGTGCCTTGGAGTATGATCGGACTGATGATGCTGCTGCTGATGTCTATGAGGCATTAGGTGTGGTATATAATGTTAGTCGAGATTATGATGCCGCGGTTGATGCCTTCCGACGTGCCATTGATGTCCGACCGAAGGATTATCAATTAAGGAATAAGCTTGGTGCTACACTTGCCAATGGTAATCGATCAGATGAGGCTTTACCATTGTATAAGGTTGCGCTAAGTCTCAAACCAAAGTATGCAAGAGGTTGGCTAAACATGGCAATCTCACATTCCAATCTACACAACTATTCAGAAGCGGCACGATGTTACTTGCAAACATTAAGTCTTAATCCAGAGGCTAGACATGTCTGGAGCTATTTGAGGATTGCATTAACTTGTGACGAGAAGTGGGATTTGTTACCATTGGCAGCATCTCAGAATTTGAGTGCCTTCAAGGAGCATTTTGATTTCGTAGAGTATTGATTGGACGATATTATTATAGGAGATTGATGATACTATTAGACGATTGTATTATTGCCACAATGTTACTGCATTTGTTAACTAATGCTTTGAGTATCGTGTAAGTTATTCATTGTGTGAATATTTGAGAATACATGTATAGATGATGAAATACTAACAAACTCTATCAGATGTGGCAAAACAATTCATCTTTACAATTTACCAAGTTAATATTCAATCAAAACAATAATGTGCAAGTAGTACAGACTGAGTTGCACAAGGTCCATCGGGTCGGAGTTTGGAGAGATTTGGTTAATCTCTATCTATTTTACATTTACAATATCTTAAGGTTTACTTGTCTTTAGACACAAACTTTCTTGCTTCCTCCTTCACTTGTTCCTGACTATCTTCATCACCATGTTCATCCTCCATACGATACCACTTCTTGAATAGGCTCTTCATTTGCTTATCACTGAACTTGAATTTGCGGTCATGATTAACAGGATTGACCACACTATCAAACAAAGCCCGAGCTTTGGCAATGTCTCCATTCTTCACCTCCTTATCAATGTTAACGAATAACAAATCCATTCGCTTAGGATATTTGTCAAGTAACGCATTGAAGATAGTACGACCACGCTCAGGAGAGCCTAACTCAAACTCCATTTGTGCAAACTTTTGCATAACCTCAACATGCTTATATTCGGGCAGACTTTGAAGAGATCTCTTGAGAAGAGCATGTGCTTCCTCATGCCTTGATCCCTTGAGCAAGTATTGAAAGTGTGCAATCCAAACTTGTTTCTTGCTCTTGAACTTCTTGCACATCTTCTTGAACATCTCATCTGCCCGTTTGGTAGCAGTATCAACATCTGTTGATCCACTAGCCGATGTAGCTGCATCAACCTCCTTGTCAAGTAGCTCACAAACTCGCAGGTACACTTGTTTGGGGTTGTTTTGTTGACAAGCTCGGTCAACAGTTTCATTTAACGTTTTATCCGTTCCATACTTGAGCTCTAATGTGAGCAAAGCTGTCCAGACATTGAGCTAAAAAGTCATAGAAGTAGGAATTCAAAGGATGAGATTGAGGTGTGCCGGTGTAAATGGGCAAAACAAGATCACATATAAGAGAAACATACTCACCTTCTCTCCTTCTTGACGGAATTCAATTCGTTCAAATGCACGGTTTGCAACTTTCCGAGCACTATCCATATCTGCTAGTGAAAGATGAAAGGCCATATACTTAATCCACACCTCGGAACTGTTAGGAGAGGAAGCTACAAGACGCTCAAAGTCGGCAGATGTTTCAGGTGTTTCATCCGCAGTTCCATCAGCAAGAGCAGATTCCCTACGAGATGTCTCCTCTTCTTCTCTTCGTTTAGCAGCTGCCTTCTTTCGAGATTTGTGACTGCTCTTAATGTCAGTATCAGCATCTTCATTATCACTCTCTTCCTCGGACGATGAAGAAGAGTCGTCACTGTCATCTGAAGAATCGGTCGACTTGCTAGATTTGGTAGGCTTGGCAGTCGAACCCCAGTCAAATCCAACATTGGTATCCATTGCAATTGAACTTGAAGACGACTTGATCTTGGCCTTGTCTTTTGCATTCTCTTCTTCGTCATCATCTTCTGAATCAGAAGACTCGCCATCACTTTCACCACTTGAACTACCACTACTACTATCATCATCCGAATCCTCATCCTCATTGTCAACTTCCATCTTATCTTCCTCGCCATCGGCTTCCATCTTCTTAGCCAGCTTGGTTGCAAAGTTCTCATCGTCACTATCGATTGAGTCGTCATCTCCTTCACCATCGCTATCAACTTCCATCGCATTCGACTCTTCGTCATCACTCGACGAGCTACTGCTGCTATCATCGTCCGAGTCATCGAAGTTGCTTGCCTTTAGACTGAATGCTAACCGACTCTGCTTCTTATCCATCTGGATAACAACCAACTTGACAAAGTCACCGGGATTGTACAGATCGAATATATTCTTGATATAACTGTCGCTGCACTCTGACACATGAGCAAGTCCACTAACATCACTATTGTCAATACGGACAAAAACACCGTAGCTTTCGACTCTTGTAATCACACCGGTATACTTTGAGTTTACCTTAACGTCATCAAGAGATATCCGGTCGGCACTAGAAAGAAGTACCGACTCTCGCATATCCAGATCCACCATTGTAACAGCAGGACGTCCACCTTTCTTGGGAGATGGTTCCTTGACACTCTTTACCTTGCCGACAACCAAACGACCAGGAGGGAATACGGCCGATGGATTGGGAATGAACTCGTCACTCAATTCCTTCAAGATGATACGACCTTCTACCGAGCGTGATAGACGGACAAAGCAACCCATCTTGGTAGTTGAAACAACGTAGGCATGTATCATATCATTCGGCTTGGGAATAGAATCTTTGTTATCCGCATCGCAATCTTTATCGATACGAGAATCTCTCATACTCAACTCTACCGTGCCTTTTGTCTTGGAAGGTCCAAGAACGATACATTTGACATACTTTCCATCCGGATAATCATTACTTTGTCCCACGCTATATGGCAAAATAAGTTGATAGATATAACATCAGAATGTTAGTACAAATATCGATTGGAAAATGTAATCAAGATTTCATCGTGACGCTTCGTGGAGAGAAGATGCACCTCTTCACACTCCTGATTAAAGTATTGTATGCACATACACATGTTCAATTGATATGAAATCAATCTATCGATTCACAGCCTGGAGACTGTAAACACTAAGCCGTTCCGTGTTATGCAAGTAGCCATGTCCAGAGAAACAACTTTGAAGAAACAAAATCTTACCTGGCTTCAACTTCATCATCAGAGGCATCGCCATCATTTTCATGATCCATATCTGAATCAGAAGACACAACTCGGGCTTGTCCCTTCCCAGATTTTGGAGCGGAGACGACTTCTTTACCCAAAGGCATATTCTCCCAACTATCAACATCCGTCAACTCTGTAATACAACATCTACCAACAACAGTGCCACGTAGATTTAGCATTAGAGAGGGTGGACCAAGCTTCCTAGCTGATTTTGTGTTGATACGTCCTACTACAATTGTTCCATGTTGGGGTTTGGTTGGCTTGAATGTCTGTGGCTTGTTATTATCAGCATTATCGTCATCCTTGTTTGAAAGTAAAAGCACAGATAGTTCCAGTGCTTGATGGTCTTGTTTCGCAACGTCATCGTGATCTTCATCCGTTTGCATCCTATGGCGGCGATGATGCGCCTTCTTGTTGTTACTTGATGGTTCCATGACACAACACTCGATTCGACTTCCAACCTTGAAGTTTGCTTGCAAATCATTCAACTCATCTGCATTTGCAGATAATTCCAGGGCTGGAATAAATCCCGATATACCTGGACAAACTTGAACCCACAGTCCATGATGAGAGCTTGGTGTTGTAGAGATGGATGTAACAATTGACGACACGATTGAGCCAGGTGGTAGCTGAGTTGGATCACTAACAACACTTGACATAGCAGGTCCTTCAGTCAAGTTGGCAAGTTCGACATAAGATATTCCTTCACGAATGTCAACTGCTGACACACACTTGACATCGGTTACAACATCACCAACCTTCCAATTATAGAACGGATGACACTTTCCAATCTTGTGCTCTTCCATGAATAGTTTCTCCTTCTTGGATAGCTTTGTCTTGATTTTGGGCAAAGATGCAGCCATTGTGACATGAATTCGAGCACGGACAATGGACGAGTCTTGATTATCAAGGAGGTATACCTTTGCTCGAGCAAAGTTGATATCAACGACCTTGACATCACCTACAATATCACCAACTTGAATTTGGTTACCACTATTCCCACTTAGGCTACTACTGTTACCTGTCTTGTTCTTTGTTGTACCTTCGGCCTTCTTCCTCTTCTTTGCCACCTCACCTTCCTTGACCTTCTTTAACAAAATCTTTGGTGGACTTGCCGTAACATCCAACGCAGTTACCTTGCAAAGGATGGTGTCATACAATTGCTCGTCACAACCCTTCTTGAGTTTGGGAATTAGTCCAGTCAATCCATCGAGGAAGCGTATAAATGCTCCATAACGAGAGTCAATACGGGTGACGTAGCCTTGAATGTATTGATTCATGAACAGATTAGACTTGGGTGTGGGACAAATGATTGACAGATCATCATTACTGCTAGTTGATGGAGTCTTCTTGATTGTAGCGATGAGAGATGAACGGAGGGTGACCACCGGTAGCACATCATAGCCTTGAGGTACTGACAAAATCAATGCCTCGGCATCAATACGCTTTCCAACAGTTAATTGACGACTGGCAATCTCATCCAACTCGACCGGAGGCTTGGATAAGTTCTCATTACCGTACGAGTCGAGGAGCTGTTCATATGGCAACTTGCATTCCACAGCATCACCACCAGAAGTACTACTGTTGGTTGATGATGTGAAGAACTTTGACTTGATGGCAACCACGGCATATCCTGGTAAAAAGACTCCATCATCACGTTGTAAACACTTGACAAGTTGCAATACCTTCATTCGTTTGGGCATTAAGATTGATCCTGGTGCCAAGGGAACTGACACTGATGACTTATCTAAAGTCTCTCCCTCCTCCATGGGTGTAGTAGTATTGGCCTCCTCATTTTCCTTCTTCGTCTTGTCCTCGACAATAGTTTTCAAACTCAATTTCAATTGATAATAATACGTATCATCATCACAGGTAACATGACGATTCCTCCTTCGTACACAATCTACAACACGTGCCAACACAACATCACCAACAGTATAATTCATCTTTGGATCCTCAACACCTAATTCGGCAGCCAAACTTCGTGAAGTAACACGACCATAAACATTATTATAAAAAGTAACAGTTAACCCTGTACCATCGACCTTGGATACAAACCCTGCAGCAACTTGATTCAATTCAATACTATCTTCATAGTCAATGATTGGATTGTTCAAATCATTACTTAATAAACTCTTCTTGGCAGTTAATACACATTGCTTCGTATTGACATTCACAGTTAAACATCGTACTGTAATCAAATTACCAACTTTATACTTTGCCAAACGAATTTTACTACGATATCCACTAGTATCGGTAGTATCAACACTGCCATGTGATGCCTTGTCAAATAAATGCATCGAGGGGATAATACCCTTGGTACCCAATCCTAAATCAACCAACACGCCACCACTATCTAATAATTGTATTACGGGAACATCCTTGTATATCTTCCCGGGTGTAATGTCCGCGTGAGTTAATACATGTGCATTCACAATACTCGGGGCGGTAGCACAGGATGCAATACCATCAATTAAATTTGATGTTGATAAGATACGGAGTGATTTGATAGTAGTGTTAAGTGAGAAGTGACGTGCGAATAATGCCTCTGATGTACGTTGATTATTCTTCGCTTGCTGCTTTCCTCCCTTACTACTTCCCTTCTTGTTCTTCTCATCCTTCTTTGGATCCATTGATTTAGAAATGTGTACATATGCCGTTGATACCTTACTATACACATTCTTGTATTCAACATTATTCAACAGATTGTTGGATAATTGCTTATCAACAATTGATGCCAATTCTTGACATAATTCCTTCTTCTTGATAATCTCGTTACTTTCCTTACTTTTATCTTCTTCATCATCTTCGTTAGTTGAAGTTGTATCAGGCAAGGCCAACAAGGCACCAATGCCCGGATCAACACGAATAACTTTAGCATTCTTGATAATGCTACCAACCTTGTATGGGAATGATAAAGCGGCATGCTTACCGTTTAGTGATAGGATATGTGGATTTAATGAAAAGCGTACAATTTTCGTTGTGGTGTCAATGGCAATGATACGTGCCGTGAACTACGCATGGGTTGGGCAAGAGAGATGAGGAGAGGGGATTGATGTGTGAGATTTAACATAGACAGCACATGCAACAGTGCAGGATATAAGCCCCAAGCAACTAAGTCTCAAAGACAAATATAAACATACCTTGGCAAACTTCCCCTTGAAAACATGTTTCCACCACATTCCATCACTACCTTCTCCTCCCTTGCCCCCATCCTTCTTCTTACTCATACCACTATCCACACTACGATGTCCACCTAAATTATCATCATCCAAACATCCCCTATACAACCCATCATTAAACGTAACACATAATCCATTCTTTGCAAAACTTTCAACTTGTATATTATTAATTAATTGTCCTGGTAATAATGTTGATAATGTTGGTATCATTGTGGAAGTGGTGTAAATTGTTGCTAGGGTGGAGGGTGTTGGTAATCCTAGTTGAATTATACTTGATAATACTTGTTGTTGTTTTTTTGAGGAAGAGGAGGTATTGGAGGAGTGGATAATGTTGGATGGGAGGATTGTAAAATCATATATGCGATGTGTATTCAGTTGATGTTTGTACCCTCCCTTTTTCTTTTCTCCCTTCTTTTCCTTATTCTCACTCTCTTCATCCTCACTTTCTTCATCATCACTCTCTTCATCCTCACTCTCAACTATCTCATACTCACCCTCGATATTATCAAATTTTAAAAATGCCTGCTTAACACCACTAACAGTATTTAATACACCATTGCCTAAATCAACTAAACAACCATGATCTTCAATACTTAAAATTTGACCACGTATTACCATTGGCTGTTGTGTCTGAGTAAATCCTCGCCCATTACCATTAGCAATGCCGTGGGAAGAAGACATACTACTACTACTTGCGGAAGAGACAGCTTTAGAGGGTGTTAGATATTCATCTAGTCGTAAACCAATATTAACATCTTGAGGATATACTGATAGTTCGATACGACGTTTTTTAATTGTGAGTGCTCCTCCCGAACTACTGTTAGCAAGCTGTTGTTGACGTTTGGATAATATATCAGTAGTTGTACCAACTACATAAAATGCCATTATTGTATTTATACCCGGTAATACTTTTGTTAACTCCACACCCACATCACCATGACCATTAGATAGTGATTTGCGTTTAATATAACCAGTTAACAAAGTAGGCAAACTAACTAAAGCATAATCATCATGTACTTCCTTAATACATCCTAAGACCTTTGTACCTTTATTAAATTTTGAAAATGATAATGCCTCAATCTTTGGTGGTATACGTTTACCTGTTGATGTGGTAGTTGGTGGTAATACTGCTCCGCCACCTAGTGGCAGTGATGATATAATTGATGATTTTGAAGAGAGGTTGTTGTTTGAGAGAGAGTCATCCGAGTTGTATCCGTCAATTTGGTTAGAGGAGAGATTATGGTGTTGTTTACGTTCATAGGAACGTTGTTGGATAGTTGAATCTATGGTATCATTACCGAATAGGAAGTCATCCTTGGACTTGTCTTTAGATGTTGTAATGGATGATTGTTCTTTTGTAGATGATGTTGTTGCTCGTTTTTTAAAAGTTGGTTTTTCTGATGTTGTTGATGTTGACTTGCGTTTACCACGGGGGAATGCTGTTGGTTCTGACATGGTAGTTTGGTAGATTATAATACTAGATAAGGGGTTGTTGCCCTCAGTTTCAGTTGATTAGTAATAGTAGACGCCGATTCTAATAGCTATTGCGAGTCAAAGATCATGATAGAGATTGATTGGCTCGTGGGTATAAAAAATAAAGTGGGCGATCAAACAGTATCTCAGAAGTATGTGAGCTAATCCTCCTCCAACATAAGAGGGTATATTGTGCAATACATTCACAAACATTAGATTTGCCTTTAGTAGTTCGGCTATCGTACCCTCGCTGAGCTTCATATAATTCAATCACATTTATACAAGAAAAGGTGCACATCTTGTGTCATAATTATAATTTGCAAAATTGAACACCCAAGCTTGGATTTAGTTAGTATCGTACTCTATATTATATATTATAGTGGCAATATATTAATAAAATGAGTGAGGCTGTCGGTAAACGGAAGAGGAGAGTATCATCTACTCATAATAACATTGGTATAAACAACTTGAGTAATGATCTGTTATGTTCGGTTGCTGATTATTTACCAAAGACGTCTAGAGCATTACTAGCTGTGTCTTTAATGAAGAACAATTATGAACCAAGTACTGCAAGTAAAGCGATCATATCATCCGTAAACGATAATGCACCGTATGAATTGTTGACGGATGATCTATTCAGTTTAATTTCTCGTGCATTATTAGCCGTATCCTTGATGCAGAATAATGAACCAAGTACTGCAAGTAAAGCAATTATATCATCGGTGAAAGATAATGCACCATATGAATCGTTGATGGATGATCTATTGAATGAATTTGAGTACCAGACACGTTCAGCTAGAAACTGTGATATACATGAGCCCAAGAGCTACAAGCATTATACATCGTTCTTGAGAAAAGAGCGTCATATAAATCTTTTTTATGCAACTTTAGCAGAGGGGAAAACTAACGGGTTAGTTCAACAGATGAGTACATATTATGATGGGGGATGGGAGATTCTTGATTTTATTGATATTCCCAAATCATTGGCGTCTAGATTGACGGATAAAGATCTAAGAGCTATGCTCATATGCATTGATGCCAAAAACAATCTCAAAAGGTTGAATCTTACTCACTGTTTTGGTATCGTTGGAACTGGTCTTGAACCTTTGAGAGGATCTGTGGTGTTGGAAAAGTTGGATTTAGGACTTGTCTGTCAAAATGGAGATACCACGAGCCTTCAATGATATGCAACTCTCTGAAGAAGTGGTGTATGAAATACTTAATGGTATTCTAGAAGTGGAAGGGAATACCTTTAAGCGTTTACAAGTACCCAAGGCTTGGTGTAAGGGAGGAGAGAAGAATAGCCCTAGCAAGAGACTCACTCAATTCATCAATAGCCACGAACTTGCCTTTATGAATGGGAAAAATCTCTGTGTGTACTTTGGATATGATGACTTGCAAAGTCTTATGCAACAATTTGAAATTGATCAACAGAATGGAACGCGTAGTGATGATATCGATAGATGTATTAAGTGCAATTACTATCAAGACTTTGCTAGATGCACTCATTGCAACGAGCTAGTTTGCTTTGGATGTGATGATCTGAATATGTGTAGTGGGGATGATTGCAATATTATTAGCTGTGATGGCTGTCAATATTATGGCGAGCAACCAGATAATCTTGTTAGCTGGTGCGGTGGCGAAAATTATGAATGTGAGTCCAGATGTGAGGATTGCCGATTCCGAGATTGTTGTAATGGTGTAATAGACTGTGCAGATTGTAAAGCGAGGGTTTTCAATCGTCTATTGGAACAGTTCAATGAAAAGAAAGTTGAGAATGACCAGCTGCGGCAAGAACTCAGCCAGCTCCATTGATTTTCAAGGGTGCTATGAAACAAGATGAGAGGAGAGCTAGCAAGGCACGACACATTATTCTAGGTCTAATAAAAGGTCAACTAACATTACACTGATACACTAACTTAAGGTATTGCTATGCACATAGACTATTAAAGCATAACATATCATGACGCATACAGAGGTAGCTATAAGACATATGAGGTTCACTCTTCTTCGGTCTTCTGCTTCTTCATTGCAGGTTCGTCATCATCTGACTCAAACTCATGATCATTTTCACCTTCCTCTTGTGGCTCGAATTCCTGGGCTGCATCCTCATCGTCAGATTCGATTGGTGGGCCGAGCAAGGCAGAAGTTCCTAGCATCTCATCTTCATCGTCTGAATCACTGTCTTGCTGATCTCCATCTGAATCGTCATCATTAGCTGAGTCGTTATCATCATCCGAGTCATCACTATCACTATCTTCAGATTCCTCTGCACTGTCCAGGTCACCTAGCGAGATGTCAGGACCAGAGTCGTCGTCATCATCTTCTATTGAATTAAGATAGAAAGAGATACCAAGTAAAGTGTGAGAACATTGTCTTGACATTGTGCTACTTATAATATGATGATGCACGATTCATACACTCACCATCGTCATCAGAATTATCTTCTTCATCTTCCCCGTCATCTTCATCAGGTGCGACTTCCTCCTCTGTGGATGAAAAAGATATGCAAAAGTTGTAAGTATCTTGATACAAAGGTACACATGATATGATACACCAGACGAGGTCAAGTCTGAAGCTACTTACCATCATTAGCCTCCTCGTTGGCTCCAACATCTTCTTGTTCTTCCGGCTCTCCGGGAAGTTCAGGCTCTTGTTCTTGATCAGACATATTGACTTGAGAGTAAGGTCAAGGAGGGTCGGTATCCTCGTATGCAGAAATTAAAGCAGGCGGCTGTATGTAAGAAGAAGGGGTAAAGTGAATATAGATATGGTTAGTAACAACGTAAAGAGGAGCCAGAAGAGGCAAACTATCGACGTCCGAGCTGGTCGTCCACAATAGGAAGGCCCTAGGATACCGCGCCATATGATATGAGGAAGAAGGGTCCTCGTTGGGGTAGATTATCATAACAGCACCGACCGCCCAACAATCTCACCACACCCATAAACAACAGATAAAGATATACTTCCCCGATATATCGTTGCAAAAGAAAGAACAATGACATTGCATAGAGCTCGAACAGTCAATAGGTCAATAGAGGTGTACCATCGTCGAAAAATAGCAGAATAAAATAAAACAAAAACAAGAGGCGCCGCCGACAGGCCACAAGTAGTATCAACATACATATACTATTGCAATAGGCATCAATCAAACTCACCTGTAATTGCGGGTAGGGCAACTTGAGAATTATGAGCATCATGTTGGAAATGAAATGTTGATTGCAATGAAATGAATGTTTTTTGTTACTGAGTTTATTAGGGAAAATGTGCAAAAATGTGCTTACGTAGAAGATACGTAGGAATTCATAGGTTATGAGCTTTAAAGATACATTTTTTGTCACAGTGTCTTTCTCGTAATAGGCGTCTTCGTATTGTATTAGCCAAATCCCTTGGAGTACGTACTCACAGTACTGATTATGAGCTCAAAAGGTACCTTTTTTGTCCAAATTCTCCCACGCACGCTCCCAAAAGATTCTGCAGAATAGCAGCTGCACTTTACCCATGCTGATGAGGTAGGTAGTGATATAATTCTAATTGCAAATAGAACAACCACCATTATCATGACCGAAGTAAAGACAATCAAATCTACCAAACTCGACTCAATCGAGAGTAAGTTCCCACTGATCAAAGGCGAGGAGTTGGGAAAGATGCGCCTCTGTGAATTCGGAATCTGTGCAGACGGTGTAAAACGCTCTTGTGCCAAGATTGAAGCAAAGGCCGGTTTCCATTGGACTGAATGCATGCCAGCGAGTAAGGGAGGTAAGTAAAAATGTATCTTTATTCATATGCTCATATCAT
>Ga0214479_100671_pt1 | contig 18644 bp, 18 predicted proteins | sample M1_20Mar14CPVII9_5_FD_165054 | JGI IMG/M metagenome (GOLD analysis project Ga0214479, IMG submission 165054) | Marine eukaryotic communities from Monterey Bay, California, United States - M1_20Mar14CPVII9sort6BwellE14 | ecosystem: Environmental > Aquatic > Marine > Unclassified | place: USA...
TAGCCTACAGTGGAAACTATGACGAGCTCTACATGAGGAATTTTGGTGATGTTTTAGAAGAAGATAGGGGCCGAAATGCTTTGAATGAGTGGAGTGATCCTCAAATACATTCCATACCCGGCTTAGCGTTATAATAATAATGGACAGATCACATCATCTCAAGGTTTGTCATCAGATCAAGGTTAAATATCATGTACCTCAAATAATATATTATCGATGCCCAATTCTACCCAAAAACCAAGCCAGAAGATCACCAAAACCACATCAACTCTATAATACTATTAAAAGTTATCGGATATACAAGCATTGGGTAACAATAATTTCAATTATGATCTAGTTTACTGACAACCAGATTACCATACAATACAGCCAGAAGGACACAAGTTATGATTCTTGTTCCCATTGTTATTACCTCCGCCGTTGTTACCCTTCTTGATGTAGCAATCAACATCATATTTACGCTCGAGCTTGTTCTCGTTAATTGGGACTATCCATACCTTACATTCTTTACCAGGAGAGTAGTACTGATACCCGTAACATGTGCCTGAGTAATTGTTACATTTGTTCTTGCAGGTATCACGAGAGACATTAGTGTGCAGTTTGTAGTCATGGTTCTTCGTGCCCTTCTGTCCGTTGTTACGGCAGGCAAGATCTGTATGCTTCTTGAAGTCATTACTACTTCCTAAACGACGACGAGAGGATGTTTGCTCTGCTTTGTAGGGAGTATCATATTCATTGTTGGTTATACATCCTTTGGGACAATACTGCCGGTGGTAGTAGTAGGGATCACAAGGACCGTACTCCCAGTAAGGTGTACTAGGATCTGGGGGGAAGCTATTGTGTTGTTTACAATCCCAATTGTTCTTCCAGCTCTGGTGGGTGTATTTTGTAGATTCCGGTATGCCGTTAGCGAATGTCGAAGTTTGTTCTGCTATATCCTGGTAGTGCTTATCTGAGTTGCTATCTGAAGCAGATGCTACCGATGAGGCTAGGAGAAGTAGAAGAGCGGTAGAGCATGTAAATATGATACTAGAGGAGGACTTCATGTTTGATGAGATTTAGATGTATTTGTTGTGTTGATAGCGTTGATAGAATGATATGAAATGGTGTAGTAGTGTCAAATGTGAGTAGCTTACGCTTTTTGTTGTTTATCTTTTGATTGTGTTGTGTTCTGTTTATGCTTAATTTGATTTTATGCCCTATTTGATCGAGGCGACAACTTAACAGAGATGGGAACAAGAGCAGACTGCCAAGTAACTCTCCATCATCTTGGGCCTTGAGTAAGAAGATGTGATCATCATCTTGCCCGCTCTTACATGCATTAAGGAAAGTATGCCAAGCTCCATCTAGGCGCTGTGCAGTCTTTAGCTCTATGCAGTATTCAGATTTCCCTAGAAGGTCGCATGTGCTATCTTATTTGTAACTGCATACAGATCAGGCCCAATACTCTCTAGCTTTAGTTCTTGATCGAGCTTGTATATCTTGCCGATGTACATGGCTATTCTGCTTAAAAAAAGCAATCAGCAAAACAACAAACAAACAAACAAACAATCAATCACAGTACATATCTACAACATACAATATCAACGACTAATAACACACAATGAATCTCATCAAATCTACATCCTTATTACTCTCCGCTATCCACACTGCAGATGCTGGACTTCGAGGTACTGCCGCCGCCAGCTCACGTCGTCAAGAATCAATGGAGTTGGCAACAGTCTCTCAATCCGAACACGAAGAGCCGATCGGATGCGGGCCCTTTCACTACAAAGAAAGTAAAGAAGAATGCGGTCCCTATCACTACAAGCTCAGCCAAGCCGAGTGGGGAGAGCTTCAGTCGCCTGGAGGTGGAATCAAGATTGCCCCTAAAGAGTTGGGCTTCAATATGCAATTTGCAGTAGTAGAGTTTGGAATTGGTGGTGTAAGAGATCTGCACTGGTAAGTATGTTGTATGTTGTGCTTTTCATATTCATCTACACAATTGTAACCTAACACACATATCATCTCTCTTCTACTTTCACTCTACATTACTACTCATGATGATCATATGATAGGCATCGTAAAGCAGCAGAATGGGTATACGTATCGAAAGGCAGTTGTGAGTTCACCCTCATGGATAACAACAACCGCTATGTTAACGGAGTTGCTCACACCGGTGACGTGTGGTACTTCCCACTTGGTTGGCAGCACTCCATTCAAGCGATTGACGCTGAAGATGGCTGCACTACATTGCTTTGGTTTGATGATGCCGATGGTGCCGGTTCTATCAACCTCTCAGACATGATGGCTGCTTATCCTGATGATATCCTCAAGGCAAGTTTGAACGATATACCAACTGATATTATCTCAGAGTTTCCTGAGAAGCAAAATTCTGTTGCCCTTGGAACTATCCAAGATGATAGACTTGAACCATCCGACTACCCGCTAGATCTCTGGCCAGTATTCCCTGTTGACAAGGGGAGTATTAGTGACTCTGGGGAGGGAGGTGTTGAGTATGCCGTGCGTCAAGAGCAAATGCTTGCTACTCTGACCATGTCTGGAGGACGTATCGAGCTCGAAGAGGGGGGAATGAGGGAGCTACATTGGCATACCAACGCGGACGAGCTGCACTATGTGCTTGAGGGCTGTGTGAGGAATATCGTACACAGCAACATTGACTTCCCAGCAACGCCCGCCGAAGAGTACACCATATGTGCCGGAGATATTGGATATGTGCCAAAGCAGTTTGTACATTACCTTGAGGCTGTAGGCGGTCCGGCAACAGTCATTGCAACTTTCAACCATCCCTCGTGGGGAACTCAAGGTCTTTCGGGTATGATGAGTGTAACACCAGCTCATGTCACCTCTTCTACTCTCACTACATCTGTTGAGGTTGCAGAGAAGTACTTTCCAAAGGAATCCACGGCCTTCATCAAGAAGAAGGATCAGACGGCAATTGGCGAAGACGATGAGTCTGAAGAAGAACGGGATGATGATCAGCCTAATATTGAGAATTATGTAGCGGTTGAATCTAGTTAGACTTTGAGCAGATTATGTGGGGATACAATAGATAGATTGGGGAATATATAGATATACGAATCAATAATGTAATATAGGTACAGTTAGCTTTAGACGCTTCTTTTTGTATTAACCTTTGCCTTAGAATGAAACGAGTCGTCTCGTTTGCTCGGCCGCCATATTGCACTAGCGTGTGTCGATACTGATACAAGGCATGTTTTTTGAGACGGTCTTATTATATAAGACGTGTTGCTTACTTATAAACACTCTTATGAGTATGATTGTATCTTTTGCATACGATTGCAGATCTTTCTTCACTCGACTTTCATTTGCTATTGAATGATGAGGTTTAGCTTATCATAATCACAGTTAAATACAGTTGGTCTAGAAAAAGAGATGAGAGAAGAGTCACTCTTCTCGTTATCTGATATGTAAAGGAAGCGCAGTTGATTGACAGTATCTGCTATTTTTGAGAAAGGTGTAAAATAAATTGTAATACACTTATTGTCTTTAATATTTAACTACAAGAGAGTTTACTAACGCTTTCGATTGTAATAGTAGGAAAGCAAGAACACCTAATAATCAGTCTGAGCAACTTGTTGATACACTTTTGCCTCCAATCGAGTTTCCTTTGTTGTACAATCAGTGCACCACCCTGCTTGATTCATAATCAGATTGGCTTCTTCCGAGCTTTGGACATAACTGATGAATTCCTGGATGATCTTGCCATCAGGATTAGTTGTTGGCATTACAGCGAGATCTCTGTATATCACCAGTTCGGGATCAAGCTCAACCTCCTCAAACAAGTCGGGATTGGCATCAATCCAATCTGACCAGTAGATCCACACATCACATCCTGTCTTTTCAGGCTCAAGAAGTTGGTTCCGTGCATCTCCAGCCCCAGATGCTACATAACAGATCTTATTTCGGAGATCAATTGTATCCTTGAGGGAACCTGTACGGCCAATTACATCTTCCCAGAGTGCCGTGCCCGAAGTAAGAGTATCATGATAGTTGCCATCAACAATTACCATACCAATGTCATCTCTATCCAGGATATCAGCTAAACTTTTGATGCCTTTCGGGTTGCCTTTGCTAGTAATGATGGTAGCTCCATGCATTGTAAGAGGTGTAGCTAGATCGGCGTATCTGGCAGAGGATGTATCTAAAATGTCTTCATACACTCGAGCCATCCCGGCCAATTGCTGTTCCGCCGCTGACATTAGTCCACCACCACATTCTAGGGCTTGTTCACGCCAAGTGTGTTCAGGTCCAAAGCAAACTTCGACTTCCCTGTTACCTTCATTTGCTTTATTGAATAGTTCAGCGGCAGGTAACAAAGCTGTGTGAGGGCCGCCTGGCCCCCAGATCTTTGCCTTTCCGTTTCCACAAGTACAAGCTTCATATTCTGTAGAATAGATGTTGTCCATTCTAGCATTACCTCGAAGTCCAGCATTTGCAGTATGGATGGTAGAGAGTAATAGTGATGTAGACTTGATGAGATTCATAGTATGTTATTAGTCGTTGATATGATTATTGGATAGTAATTATTAGTAGATTATGTTCGATGCTGATAATGAGTGATTGATATTGTTATGTTTGCTTTTTCAGCAGAATAGCCATGTACATCGGCAAGATACACAAGCTCGATCAAGAACTAAAACTAGAGAGTATTGGGCCTTCGAATGTAGCAGAGCATGCGATCTTCTAGGGAAAGCGAATACTGCATAGAGCAAAAGACTGCACAGCGCCTAGATGGAGCTTGGCATACTTTCCTAATGCAATGTAAGAGCGGGCAAGATGATGATCACATCTTACTCAAGGCCCAAGATGATGGAGAGTTACTTGGCAGTCTGCTCTTGTTCCCATCTCTGTTAAGTTGTCGCCTCGATCAAATAGCTCATAAAATCGAACAACAAACAAACACAAAGACGACAAAGCAAACACTCAATCAATCAGTTAAACAAACACGAACATATCTACAACAACAACAGCAAATAACAACTATCACACAGTTTAAAAAACAAGTAAAAGTAACAGCAAGTATATAAATATAATCATGAAGACATTCTCAAGCATCATCGCCGCCACTGCTCTTCTCTTAACGTCATCTGTATCAGCGGATTCAAAACAGGAGAAAGATACGGTCAGCCAAATACGAATCCTCATGGAGATTGCACACGTAAAGATAGCTTCCCCCAAGATCCGAGTACACCATACTGGGAGTATGGACCTTGTGATCCCTATTATACATCTAGAAAGTATTGTGAGAAGGGATGTATAGTCAATAATGGGTATGGTGATCATTACGAAGTAGTACAGCAGACATCTCGTCGCCGCTTGGGAGGCAATAACTACAACAGCAACCACTTTACAAAGTATTCCGATCATGGCTGCCGTAATAACCACGGAGACAAAGGTAGTGACAAGTATGAATACGATTTGTACAAGAACATCTCTCGGGATGCATGTGAAAAGAAGTGCAAGGATAACTACAAGGGCAAGTGCTACGGATATGAGTATCAAAAGTCGAGTAGTACATGTGAAGTGTGGAACGTACCCATCTACTTTGACTTATACCAGACAAAGAAAGTCCACGGTTTAGATTGCTATGTCAAGGGCGAGGGTCACAATAACAACCACAACAACTTATGTGAATCTGGTTGCATCGTTTGGTAAGCTTTAGGCTGATGGAGAGACAGGAAGATACTTTGTGAGCAATAGCCAAACGACTAGACAAGTAGAGCATTTAAAGTAATAGTAATTGTAAACATAATGATCAAATACTCACATTTAGACATTAGAAAGTAGAGATATTAATAGGACGCCTCCTTGTATTGAAAGTCGAGTTCAGAAAGATAGTATGCAATCGATTGCAAACGATACCAAATACTGAAGACTCTCAACAGGTCACTAGAAGTAGTTGATTCCTTTAAATCAATTACTACTCTATGCTATGCATGGATATATGCTTAACATAAGCAATGTATTATGATAGCTCTACCAAGTTAATATTAGAATAGTACTGTTTTCAATGATGATTGCATTATGTTATTATTTAGCTATGTGGCAATACTCTCTAACATATACTCTTATACCATCTCTATCCTCTACTGATGAAACCCATTGACCGTTGATAATATGTACTTATTCACTGCTTTCAGTGGTGCCTATAATGACAGTTGTAGCCCATCTATGCTTTGGAGTCTTCTTGTGAATAGTAACAGTAGACTTGGGTGCTTCGTCTTTGTTTACTTCAATAGAGATATTCTATCAACTTTCGACCACCTACAACATGATGCTTTGTTTGGACTGCTAAAATTTTTGCCATTGGGTTCTCCATCCCTTTTGTTGTATGATGTATGTGTTCTGCTCTATAGTAATTGGATAGTACTTTCTTGGATGCTTGATACCTTTGATTGTTATTCGATTTGGACGTAATTGTACTTTAGTTGTCAATTGTCAATGTTATGGAGGCCAGATTCATGCCAAAGTAGGAACAAGATCAGGTTCTGAATAGATAGACGACGAACATAGTGTCAACAGTACCTTTGAGCCTCATCAATAATCAGTAAAGACTGCATAGCTACAATGCAATCTTGCATTGTAAGAAATATCTTGTCTTGATGTTCGGTATCCTAGCGAGGAAGTAGAAGAACTCAAATGAGACACTATCCTTCCCCTTCTCTTTACCTGGGATTGAGCTGTCACTCTCCCACATAAGTATATCGTCCCTCTTACTAAGCCAACGAGAGCTCAGTACTCGATTAATCCCATCATGTAACTAGAGCACCGATATGTTATTGATCACAGCAGAGCTTATAAAAATCAGATTAAGATAGAAGAGACATACTCATTTGATATAAACCAAGATTGATGAACCGCATTACATATTTCGTTTTCGTGATGAGCTTGCTCATTGCCGTTGTTAATGGTAAGTTTCTCTGGATGAAATTGATACTTCGTATATCTCATTCACATCTCATACCCAACTCATTCACATCTCATACCCAATATGTATATGTTTCCACAGGTTACAACTTGCGAGGTTTCTCTGACACTAATGGTCATAGGAATCTCGAAAAGTACAACGCAGCTCAAAAGAGACAAAACCAACGTGATAGGAGACGTTTCAACTATAACCCAGGTCGAACTTGGCAGGAAGAAGAACGTGAACGCTGGAGGAAGCATACACAAGCAGCCATGATTGGAAGGCCACGTAAGGATCCTTATGAAAGATGGATACCAAATGCTAAGCTTGGTGATGAAAACTATGCAAGGAAACGTGAGGTAGCACGTTCAAACAGATGCCGTGGTACTGGTGGTGGTGGACTCTTTGGTGGTCCTGGTTTTGGAGGAAGAGACTGTAATTATGTGGCACTTAATTGGGATGTGGGTGCAGGCCCAGGCAGCCAGAACCATGGTGAGAGGGACTATGATCCTATTCATGATAAAGACTATTACCCTGGTGACTTTGGAGTTGGAGATAGTTGGTGGCCGTAAGAACAAGGTCAAAGATAGAGAGAAGAAAGGGTGCAAGAAGGTACTTACTGTTTGATTAGATTCGAGATCCTTCTAGGACTTCTGCTTGCATGGGATCTCGCATGTTTTAGGTGACAAAGCACCCGTATAGAGATATGACCGTAAAATAGTGGCAGATAAACTGAACCCTCTTCTCTCAATCTTTGTGTTCCATCTCAGTACATGAGACATACACCAATCCTTCTCCTACTCATCCAAACTAAATAGGATCTATCGTTGGGAATTCGTTGGGAATGATAAACCGATGATCTCACCATTATCATTACATGATATACCTGCCCAATCACATACATTCTTATCCGTCTTCCAATGTCTACGTCTTTCTTCATCCCATTTATCCCCTGTGTAGTGTTAGATAGATATATGAACATATGAACACATTATGTGAGCAAAAAGAAGTAGACGATATCTGACACATACATTGATCACCACTACTACATAACAACAAAACCAACTCACCATTCATCAAATCATACAAAATAACAAGTAAATCTTCCTCCGTAACAACCTGACATTTAGTACTACTATAATTAACAACTAATAACAAGTTGATTTAAGTTTAGAAGTAATGTTATGCCTTATCCAATAGGTTGCTATTAACCAAGCCGTAAGTAATGACGGCTTTCGAGTTAACTTCGTCAGGGTGATTATTTGCAAAAATAATGAGCTCGATCTAATTTTCGTTATGTGCATAAGATGTGCACTTTTTGATTCGACTCTTGCCGCTACCTTCACAGTGTAGTACTCGAGTATCTTCTAAGATACTTGTTGACTCATTATACGATATCTGTTACCAGATATCGCCCGTGCAACTTGGATGAATAGTATGCCAGCTTACGCGATTGTTAGTATATAAGCTGCAAAAGTAACACAAGATATGATCAGATTATATCTTGTCGTCCTCTTCTTGTTGTTGAGTGAGAGAGAGGAGAGTGAAAAGTGAAGGTGGTCCTTCTCTGTATGTATTAGTGAGTACATACCTAGCTCAAGACATAAGATACATACAAAAGTAACACAAGATATGATCAGTTTATGTACAATTTATACATTATACAGATGGACTACACCCATCTACGCCCGACAGTGCTTGAACCGAGTCGTTAGTCTCATCATCATCTTTGTCATCATAATCTCTAACAATGGCTTCATATGTTAAGACCACCTTCCTCGAGTTTACCATCATCAAGCAGACTGGCCACCTACTAGATTGAATAATCTTTGTCTTCATTATACCACCCTCGACTCCGCCATTAGCATTCGTAAGAGATACAACTACATGTGTTAGTTGACTATTCTCATCACGGATACGTTCGATTAATATAGCATATGACCAGTATCTATCGGTACGTTTGACGAACAGTGGCGTGTTGATTGGTATGTCAGATAAGACTTTTGCAGCTTGTTCGGTAGAGGAGAATCGAAGAGAATGTGTTGAACATTTGAGAGTATCACCCACTTTGTATGATACTAATCCTTCTTGTCTTTGACTTTGACTGCTTCCTCCGGAGCCCTTCCTCTCGAAGAAAGATGTCAAATCTGCAGGTCTTTCATCTTCTTTACCAATACGAGTATCACGATGATGTTGGTGGATATCATCTTGCATACTATGACGCCTATTCGGTGGTGGTCTTCTACTTGGAACATGTGATACTGAGGGTCTGTCTCGATGTAGATCTAGCGTCAGCGTCTTCTCTGATCGTTTCTTTTCGAATACTCTTCGAACTTGCTCTAGCGTTTGGTTACTTATATCTCCATTAGAGTTTATGGATGACCTCCTTCTACTGCTGCCGGTACTGCTTCTTTGGAGTAGTCTACTACTACTACTACTACTATGCCCTTCTTGACGTTGATGTTGAGTCTGAGTAATATTATTCAAAGATGATGTCAAATCTCCTCGTCTCTTGGCACTTTCAGACTGCTTGGTATTTACATCTGATGTACTACTGCGGCGTCGCGGTGGTCTTCTAGTCGCGGATTGAGTAACTTGTGTTGATTGTGGAGGAGGATCAGGCCTTTTCATTTGTATCAATGATGATGTTGATATTGATACAGGATCTTGCCTCTTACTCTGACTCTTGACCTTTTCTGCATCAAGAGGTATTGAACATGAACTCTTACTCCGCCTCGACATCTCTCTTCTTTGAAACGTCTACGCCTCCTCTACTTTGGGATATGTACAACATCAACATGAAGCAGCATCATGGAATCATGTTAAGCAATCATGTAAAAATGCAATTAAATGGTTCGAGCACATCTATGCCCTACAAGTTATCATTATATGTCCGAGTACTCATCGCACTATGCAGGGTTAAATTAATTAACCCGTAGGTCTCAGTCATACTCAAAATTTAAATAAAAATAATCTTTAGTGTTGATTACAGTAACAAATTTATCTGGTCAATATTTCATATATAAAATTACAATAGTGCTAAATTCATGTCCATGTCCTACCTACACCCTATTCATAAGCCCCACCCAAGGGCTGCCCTACTAAACTACTTTTACTTCTATTTGCACACAGCCTACACCATACAACACACTCTCATACTATTTACTATCGAATACAGATCTCAAAAGTAATATGTATATCACCAAGAAATCTCTTCTATCTCTCCTCTTTTGCAGCGGATACACGCACGCCGCTGCCAACAACGATGAGGTTGAATCAACAACAACAATTACAAAGTCCTCCCTCCTTCGTGGCCATGTCTCTTCTCCTCTTGAGCTCTCTCAAGGGCCATACGATGCAGCAATGAATATACACGACACCTCCGCGTCATCCTCATCACAACACATAGATCACAAACACCTACGACCAGCACTACGTGTACTACAATCCAGCGTAGGGTGTTACAAATCATATGAGGAAACGATATATACCATCGATTCATATGTCTCCGCTGCAGTATCTGATTCCGCCTTTCCAAACTATGTATTAGATGAAGAAACTGGATTATGGGTAGATACCAACAGTGAAGATACTACCACCCACAATTACAAATGCATTAGTGTCAATCGTTGTGGAGATATAGGATTCGGTCCGGGCGAGGTAGGAGAAAGTTTGGCTTGGGAGAAAGTTGAAGAATGTAATCCCAATGAACCAATGCAAGAAGATCCAGAAATTGATTTGTGGGATGATATTTATTGTCCAAAGACATTTGATTCGTCCGAGGATATTTATGATGGTGGTGAAGTTCGTATGTTTGATGGTATTGTCTATCGATGTGCCGCTGCTCCGCAGAATATCTTTTGTAGTATGGAAGGTGAGTACAACGAATTGATGATTATATGTGTATTATATGTGCATACCTATATAACACATCTCTCATATCTTATGCATATCTTATGCACATCTATTTTATGATACTCTAGGTTACGAACCCGACAAGTATATACACTTCTCAACCGTGTGGGTTTGGGAACAGTTAGGTAGTTGTACGGGGACTTTCGCACCAACACCCAATCCCATCAATGCGTATGATGATATTGGTGGATGTTACTGTGAATATGATGCGGATAAGACATATGCCGCGGGGGATAGGGTATCGAAGAGAGAGGATGGTGCCCAGGTTGTTTATGAATGTAAAAATTCACCTGTCGATCAGTGGTGTGATATGATTGTAAGACTTATTCACTTGCTTGGTATTTGCACTACATTGTATTATACTTCCATCTAATCCATTCTCTTGCTATCCAACTCTTATCAATCAAACAATACAGACTTATGAACCAGGAGAAGGCCAGAATTGGATGATGGTAAGTGACACATCTTGTGTTCTTTTTCTGTACCGTGCTTATATCCCATCTCATATCAAACATTATCATTTCTACTTCTACCTTTAGGCATGGGATATTATTGGGACATGTGACGGTACTGTCGAACCTACCTCCGCCCCAAGCATGGACGATCTTGATGATGTTGGTGGCTGCCCTGGGGAGTGGGATGACAATACAGAATACGAGGAGGGTGATCAAGTATCTGTCGCCATGATAGATGAAGTCAGCACATCAAGTAGTCAAGCTTGCTTCTCTCCAGCGACGCCTACTACAACAAGTCCAACGGTTTCCCCCACGTCAAATGTGAGTGTATTTGTACATATTTGTACAGTCATATGATATAGCACATATCTTGTGCACATTTTGAAAAAGGATACCGAATCATTTTTTTCATCTCACTTACATAATATCTATCCCCTCTCTTTACAACCTACTACCTCTCACAGCCAACATCATCAAGTCCCTCTAAATCACCCAGTACGTCACCATCAAAGAATCCTACTGGATCTCCGTCAAAAGAGGTGAGTGTGATAGCTGTGGTATCTTCTTTATTGAATGAATTTGTCAACCTTCTAAATGGCATCCAAAAATATTACTCACAAACTTTTATCATTCCTTTCAACAACATCTGCAACTACAGCCAACTCAATTACCTTCATCAAGCCCGACCCAAGCACCCACAGGATCTCCGTCAAAAGAGGTAAGTATAGTAGCTGTGGTATCTTCTTTATTGAATGAATTTGTCAACCTTCCAAATGGCATCCAAAAATATTACTCACAAACTTTTATCATTCCTTTCAATAACATCCGCAACTAACAGCCAACTCAATCACCTTCATTAAGCCCGACCCAAGCACCCACAAAATCACCATCATTGAGTCCAACACAAGCACCCACACCCCAGGTACTTTTGGCCTGTGGAGCTTCAGTAGGTGTATGCTCCGGGCAGACTCAAGTAGCCAATATTAATGAGCTTCATGGGGTAAGGTGCTGTAGAGACTCATCTACCGACCCAGGCGATGCATGGGATCGATTTCGTCCTCAAACTTGCCCAGAAAATGTCTGGGGAGCATCAAACGATGCAAACGGTGTTTGTCAGGTTGCCTCTAATTATGAGGATGCGGACGGAATGTGTACTGGGTTAGGAGGACGTCTTTGTACAGCTGCAGAGCTTCTAGCTGACTGTACTCGTGGTACTGGGTGTTCGCTTGATTTGGAAATGGTTTGGTCGAGTAGTCCCGTTGGGGGGTCTGGATCACGAACCCTTGCAGCTGTTGACCGTAAACTTGAGGATGATGATGATGTCCGTGTTGTTTATCAATGTAAAGGTTGGCCATTATCTGTAAGTTTTTTTATCGGTTGGTGGAAATCTCAGATCATATGATATACTTTTTTGGTACATATCACACCACTCATCTCCCAAATACCTTTTCTCTTCTCATCTTTCTTCCTCAGGGACATTGCTCTCAGTTTAGTCCATCTGAACACGGTGGTTCTTTAGGATGGAAAAAGGTTGGTTATTGCAGTGGAAGTCAGGCCCCCACAACATCGCCGACCGACTACTCGGGTACTTGTACTTACGAGAAGTGTGTTGATGGCACGGCTTCTCCTTCCACATCACCCTCCTCCAGTCCGTCAAAAGGGCCTACTGGATCACCATCGGCCAGCCCATCAAAAGCACCTACTGGATCGCCGTCGGGATCTCCAATTACCGCACCATTGACTCGCCGTAATCTTGAAGTTTGTACAACTGAGGACGTGCTTAATTACTCGTCATCAACAGACTACAAAGAAGGAGACGTGGTACGTATCGGGACAACGCGGTTCAAGTGCCGAGGATGGCCTAATGGGCTGTGGTGTAACAAGTCCGCTTACGCCCCTTCCCTCAAGCCTGGTATCTGGAGTGATGCGTGGTCGGAAGATGGTAATTGTTTATACGAACCACCTCCTCCAAGTCAATCTCCTTCTAAAAGCCCTACAAATACCCCGTCGGTTTCTCCGACACAAAATGTGAGTGTATATCAGCACATATCTTGTGTGTAACATTTTGGAAAAAGGATACCGAATCATTTTTTTTCATCTCTCACTAATAACATTCTCTCTCTCTCTCTTCACAACTACTACCATATCCCTCGCAGCCAACATCAAGTCCCTCTAAATCACCAAGTATGTCACCATCGGACTCTCCGACTGGATCTCCGTCAAAAGAGGTACGCGTAGCAGCTGTGTACTTCTTTATTGAATGAAGTTGTCAACCTTCCAAACGGTATCCATTTTTTTTTTTACTCACAAACTTATTATCTTTCCTTTCAACAACATCTGCAACTAACAGCCAACTCAAGCACCATCATTGAGCCCAACATCAAGTCCCTCTAAATCACCATCATCGAGCCCAACGCAAGCACCCACAGGATCGCCAAATGTAGCATGTCCTCCTACTTTTTCTATCTGTAGATTAGATTCTTGCTACGTCCCTCCAAATTGTGAAGATGATTGCTGCGGAGCCTAGACTTTGTTGAGATGGTGTATTTCTCATGTATATGCGTGATACCCTCATACCATTGCACAAAATATGTCGGTTGTCAAATTACTCTTCCATCCCTTCTTGTTTAGGAATAGATATTTAAGTTATTAACCCAGTAGTTGTTTGTAAACCAGATCATACTATTTCTTTCAATACCCTTGTGTACTCTTATTCTTGTCATAATCTTCTTATTGTAGTTTGTTACATTCATAATTGAAATTGAAAGGAACTCAGGACAAACACCTTCAAAGCAGACGCCTTGTATGTTACTCAGCCTTCCTTCCTAGGTTGTCTCAGTGAAATGCCCAACCTTCCTTCATGTAAAAAATGGGCTAAAGAAGAACTCAGGATGCACTAAAACGCTTTGTTCGATCCGGACAAAACTAAATAGAATTTATCGTTGGGAATTCGTTGGAAATGATAGACCGATGATCTCGCCAGTATCATTACATGATATACCTGCCCAGTCACATACATTCTTATCCGTCTTCCAATTTCGACGTCTTTCTTCATCCCATTTATCCCCTGTGTCAGATAGATATGAATATATGAACACATGATGTGAACAAAAAAGTGGACGACATGACACATACATTGACACTACACAACTACTCATACAGCGACTTACCATTCATCAAATCATACAAAATAACAAGCAAATCTTCTTCCGTAACAACCTGACACTGAGTACTACCAACACGTAACGTAGTCTGTCCCTCTGGACATTTCATACATTCAACCTCGGTAACAGAATTCGATGAATAGACATAATAATGTCCCGTTTCGGAATATGTACCCAATGGACAGGGTGTTTTCGTTGCCTTAATAGTTTTAACACTATCATCTATATTCATAGTTCCCCGGTCACTACTAATAGATTGTAATTTATCAACTTGACCATTCTCATTCTTACTAAATTTTAATAAATTATTCATACCACTGAAGACACCACTTTTCTTAACTAACTCGGCTAAATCGGGTGGTAAGTTGATATGTAAATTATCAACCGATAATTCTAAATCACCATTTTGATTTGGTTTCACGTTATGTTCTTTAACTAGTTGATTAACTTGTGCGGCGATGTGTGTTTGTAATTGTTTGAGTAATTCTTCTTCTGTATACTTTTTGTTATTGCCCTCTTTCGTTGTTGAGTCGATTGGTGCGACGTTATTGTTATTATTGCTTGTACCCGCTGAGACTAGTAGTATGAGGAAGCAGTGCATGTATATAAGAAAGAGTATCATCGAGTAGTATTGCAATAGGAGAGCATCAATAGTGTCAAGTTGCAATTGAGTGCACTTAAAAGGGCGTACTGTTACTGTATCTTTGATGATAAGCCTACTAATACCGATCGAAAGAGCGTTTATGAACTAATCTAAGGAATGTATATAATGTGCTTTTGCATTACTAGAGAGAGATAAGGCACGCTAGAGGTACCATCATGTGGAGAGTTGATAGTTGATGATTGATGAGCTTACGATACGAAAAATGATCTCCACTTGTAGGCAAATCAAAAAGTACAAAGATATGCAGTACATTTTTCATACTTCGTGATTTTGATTTGTGTTCCTCTCGATTATTGGCGCTAGAGTATGCTATAATATAACAAATATAACAAATAAACACACTATATACAACAGAGTCATAATGAGAAGATCAGGCTCCTCATCATGTATGCTCCGTCCTAAAAATTTATTCTCAGCAGAAGACTTACAACGTCTAGCATCCGAACCAACATCAATGAAATTATCAACAACTGTATTAACTGTTAACAAATTACCAAATTATTGTACTGATCGATTATATATGCTAAGTGAATTACAGGTACATTCCAATTCTATAGATTTCTTGTGTGATTTGAATACTAATTCTAGTATAGATTCATTGAATAGTGCTGATAACACGGTATCCACCGAGGTAGAAGAGGAAGATAATAATGTACAAGCTGTTATACTTCCACCATCAATAATCTTATATCTACTATGGAAACCGAATACATATCCAACGCCTCAATCATTCGTCGATGGCCCACTAAGTGAATGTGTGAAGCAATGTCTACTTGCAAATGGTGATGAAGTTTTAGAAAATAGTAGTTCATATGATGTGAGTCCAAAAACACCTCCGTATAATTCAAGAAGTGCACCAAACTCACCAACGAGGAGACAGCATCAACTGGGTGTAGGAGCAGTAAGCTTTGACAAGTTGAAAAGGGACACACTCCAAGATGAGTGGGGTAATAGTGCTGATATTTCTAGGTCTAGACGAGCTAGTATTGAAGAAACATCAAATCAAAAACAGATGACAAAGATATATGTTGTGGTAGATCGAATATCACCATCGGAAACAACGACAGACACAGATGCTGTTGATGATGGTATAGGAGAACTACCCGACTTTTCCATCGGCTCTTCTTCCTTTGATCAAACTGACTATTCTACATCCACAGAGTTACCTCCCAATCATTCACAGTCACAGCAGCATACATCAAATGAAACGTCACAACACAATACCGAAATTAAAATGGCAGAAAAGTTAGCAAAGTCTGTATCCTCTAATAAGTTTCTACGAGGTAGTATTGATGGTATATCAATTGGTATTACGTCCGATGCACGTGCCGCTCCCGGATTAGAAGCATGTATGGATGCCGTATGTCGTGGATCAAAGGAACGAAGGAAGGCTGTTCGAGATTATAGATTGGTTGGTAAAAAGAAAAAGTGTAGTGGTATCAGTAGTAGCAGCAGTAGTAGTAGGGAAGAACAAGCATTGCAACGTCTACGTGATAAATCACCAGAACGTTCTCCCGTTGCTATTGTAGCAATACAGCCTGATGATTTGGAATGTACCGATAATGATCATCATCATTCACATTCCCATCATCATCATTCTGAAGAAGAAGTTAGTCCCAACATATTACAATGTCGGGTATCAACTGAGTGGAATGGATTAGGTGAATGTAATACCTTTACAGATCGGGCTATGCAAGATTGGAGGAAAGCGTGGAATGTATCTGAAACTTTGTTGGATGAGAATGGTATAAACGGCATGAGTAGTGGTAACAATACCAGACGAGCAGTTAGACCAAAGGTACCAAGAATTAATAGAAGGAAGGAAATAGATAATGATTATGATGATGAGAATAAGTATGCAGATGAACCAATATCAACAGTTATGATAACTGTTTTATTGGTGGGTATTGTTGCATATGTTTGGAACTTATATGGTCATATTATCATGTCGGTATTGTTTGGTGATGATGGGATACTTTTTAATCCACCAAGACGATAAAGATGTCTGGTATAAAAGCATATTAATGGGCTCTTAATCTACAGCAGATATTAGTTTAACATTATCAAGTATTCACCTATCCTAATCCTAACAAGACAACAATACTATTAGTACAAAACCAAATCAACTGAGTGGCCACACTTGCATAGTTCAAACAGTGTTGGCAATCTCAGTCTCGGCCGTCTCATCGTCCTCCTCGTCCTTTGCAGCTACCTTCCTACGCTTGATAGCAGATGCAGTTCCAGCTACTGCTAATGCAGCAACTATCCCCAAACTTGCACCAACAACAGCCTTCTTTGAATTGGAAGGCTCGTCCTTCTCAGAATCAGATTCTTCTTCCTCACTGAGAATAAGCCCATCCTGTACTAACGGCATTGCTTTAGGATAAGATTCGACCCTCTTCTTGGAGAGTTTCTTCTTGTCGCCTTCTTAGCTGCTTTACTTGGGGCCTTCTTGTCGGGGGTCTTCGTTAGTTTCCGTATCCATTTAAGGAAACTACTTCCTGAAGAGGAGGGATCAAGACCGCTGTGACTGCAGAGATGATCCCTACTTCGTATGATTGTTCTGCTGATCCGCTACGAAGACCAGAAGCTATGGATGCAGTTAGAGAATGTTCACATCTTGTGTTCATTGTGTTGCGCAACAAAGGAGCTAATTGCTTACCAGAGACAGATGCGGCCGCTAGGAGTAGAAATAAAGGTATGGTTTTGATCATGATGTTTACTATTTAAAGACAGTTCTATCCTCTAATGTATTTCTTATTTGCTAGTATTCTTCGATTTATGAAACTAAAAGTTATAGGAGGAGGGGTTCTTGTTTTTGGTCTTCTCGTATCTGATGACCTTTGAGTTGTCTTGACTTTCAGAGGAGAACACCGTATCTTGTCTGAGCATGCCTCCTTGAAGGTTGCTCCTAGCTTTACATGCAAGTTACAGTTGTATAAGAGTAGTGTTTGATAATATATGTATTATGTATCTTTTTGAAATGATTAAGAGCAGCTCTTCTCTTACTCTGATTTAAACCCAGAGGTTTTACATACTTCCGCTATATATTGTTCAACGTTGTAATATATAATCCGTGCACTTTGGAGCTGTTCTTCGTCTCCTGTTATATGCCTTGAGTTCAAGTATGTAATGATGATTGAACAACCTCTTGCATCTCTTAGTAATCTCATAAAGAGTACCCCTGATCGGTGTAGGTATTGTCTTGCTGGTACAAACTTCTTCCGTTTCTTGATTGACCATTTATTAATTGCAAAGTCGAAGCCGTCTAGTGAATCAATCTCATTTGGATCTGACATGTGAGTTCCATCATATACAAAGTCGAAGTCTTTTGTAAGAGCTCTCTCAATTGTATCCACAGAGTGTTTATCGCGTATTGGCTTTGTGATTGGTACGGCAAACTAGAGAAAAGGCGATGAGGAATGAGGACTCACATATCATAATGACAGGAGCTTAATCAAGTAAAGTTATAAAACACTTACCGGATTCAAAAAGCAAGATCTGAGGCATGAGAA
>Ga0214479_100673_pt1 | contig 18623 bp, 14 predicted proteins | sample M1_20Mar14CPVII9_5_FD_165054 | JGI IMG/M metagenome (GOLD analysis project Ga0214479, IMG submission 165054) | Marine eukaryotic communities from Monterey Bay, California, United States - M1_20Mar14CPVII9sort6BwellE14 | ecosystem: Environmental > Aquatic > Marine > Unclassified | place: USA...
TAATCCTATGAGTTATTTCATAACAAGAAAAGATAATGAGAAGTGATAAGGCGGCATATCAATAAGGGGGTACGATATATCAATTACAATTACCTTGAAGGCCCGTTGCGCCTAAGGAAAGAAACAAACAAGATAATGTATTATTAGCAGCAGGCAACATATCAGATCAGCAGTGGTTGATTGGTGCAACAGAGGTTAAGATTGGGTAAGCTTACCAGTATCGCCCGTGTCTCCTTTATCGCCCGTATCTCCTTTATCGCCCTTTTCTCCTACAAAAAGACGAGTATATGTATATCAGTATCAGAATAGATCAGAATCAAAAGGCGGATAAGAAAGATCATATCTTACCTTGAGGACCCACAACACCACCACCTGCAATGATCGCATCAAGCTGTGCTTGTAGATCATCAAGTTGTGCTCGCAAATCTTTCAGACCTTGGTTCTCCTTCTCCTTCTCTTTTAATCCTCGTAGGCTGCCTCCAACATTATCAATAGCAGTAGTCGTCTTACCCTTTAGTCCTCGCACATTTCCGAATGGGACGCCAGCGTCAGCATCAGGGAATGTGAACGAATCATATGTAAACGGATGGGTATGGTCATTTACTGTATGATAATGATCACCATTACCATCAAATGAACCACTAATTGCACCATCTGAGAGAGATGCTGTGATTCCCTCGATAGTTGCTGATGCCGATGCAGAGATAACGTCAGGAAGGTTATCCTGTTGCAAAGTGATGCTATTGCTAATCATTTCAGAACCACCTTTCGATCCCTGAGCATAAGTGCTAAGACCAGGCCCAGTACTACCTTCGTGAATAGGAACTCGTCCTCTAAGATCAGGCAAAGCAAATGTTGTTCGCCCATCCCCACCATATATTGTGCCATAAAGCGAGAATAGTGCCTGATTCTGGGCGATTGCAAGTAACTGGCCATCTGCTTCTGCCCAGCCACGAGGGCAAAAGTTAAAGCCGACTGCTTTAATTTCACCAATAAATGGTTCCGACATGATTCAGTATGTTGTGTTTTTATTATTGTTGAACAACTATGGGTGCATATACTTATTGTACTTACCTATTAATTAAATTATGCAACAAAATTGGGTACGAAGGGGCACTTTTAAAAGGGCAGTAATTGATCGTAGTCGTAGAGTGAGCACCGATCGGCACTAACCAAGATGTCGCACTTCAATCTACCTACAGTGTAAGTAATATAGCCATGGGGGTTATGACTGGCAGATGTTGGATGAGTTCCTATGATGTGAAGCGGGCCGATGTGAATCTTGGGTACTCAGTGGTAACGAAGCTCATTCATTATCCTAGAAATTTATATCAAAAAGAGTCTCGAGACGAGAGTACATGCTCAGTTGTGGCAAAGGCATTAATCTTATTATATCTTATATCTAGACCTAGCTTCTTTCTCTACTACTGTTAATCCTTTATACCTCAATCATATAAATCAACAATGGCATCTACTTCAGCCTCCGACAAATCCTCCTCATCTCCATCGTCGTAAAGAATATGATATGTATGTGTATCTTTGTCGTATGATTCTATATGACCGTCATATAGGTCTCCAATGCCGTCCACATAAAACATTTTCTTAACTTTCACACCTACGGCATACCTTTGCTTTTTCACTTCCTTGACATGAGTATCAGCTGCCGGTTGAGAGTCAGTGGTAGCTTTACTATCTTGGGTTTCTTTTACACTCGTTGGATTTGATATCGAGCCAGTTTCAGCTTTTCATAGAATGAGGAGAATCAATGGATAAACTATGAGATTAGGGTTAGACGTGAAGCACGACGGAACATCATATCTAGTCCTCACCGTATTCCTTTAACAACATTCGAAATCTGACAATCTTTTGATGTATCTTCATGGTGTACAAGGCAATAACCGCCGCCATGTTGGAATTGTTCTCTCCTGCCAAATCATAATGTCTCTTGGCAAGTGGAAAGTCTTGTGTCAAACCCATTCCCCACTCATGCATAAAGGCAAGGTTGAAGTTGGCTCTTGCTGACTTGTGTTCCTCTGCCGCCTTGCGGTAGTATTGAGCTGCAATGGCCATATGTTCAAACTCTTCATCGTCATCATCTTTCTCCCCGTCGACGTCTTCTTCTTTGTCCCAATCTGGAGCACATGTTCCCTCCTCGTCTGAACACGCATCTTGTAGATGTTGTGTGTCTATCGTTTCCTCTTCGGTTGATTCATCAGATGTTATGTGCTTCCAAAGATCTCGTACTGATTGAGATACATACTTGTATGTCACGTCAAATAGCTCTTCTGGATAAAGTATATAACGTGTCCATCTATACGGGCCAGGGATGAAGTAGAATGCCTTTGCCTCTAATGATTTCAAGTATGCTTCCCGATCATACAATGTGGCTTCGTCTCCACTCTTCTTGTCATCCTTGGATGGAGGCGGCGTGGCTCGAAGTCCGGTACGAGACTTCTTCATACGCCCATAGTAATAGAAGTCACCGACACGTAAACATGCTTCCAAGTTACCCTGACGAGCGGCAGCCCTCCATAATCGGATGCTTGCATGTGTACACGCCTTGACTGTCATTCCCAAGCAGTATCCCTGCTCGAGTAAGAAGGCTGAATTGACTTGCCCAATTACACTACCCGTCTCTGCACTTGATAGATAGTTCCTCAAGGATGACTCGTAGTCTCCGGCATTGTATTGTTTCCATGCAGCACGGTTCCGTCTTGAGATGGTATGTCCACTATCGGCAATCATCTTGAAATACCTCAGAGCGTTAGAACAGGATTGTGTCACCACCTTGGAGTTGCTATGCTTCTTGGGTATGTTAGCACCTGCCGTGTAGAACATTCCCAGCTTGTGTTTGGCTTGGAGATGTCCCTTTGCCGCAGCCTGTTGGAGCTGCTGGAGAGCAACACTATAGTCAGATGCCGATGGACCCTTGTATTTGTCAACGGGCGTGTCGTCTACTGGTGCCAAACGATGGACAAGGTAACTTTGATCAAATGCCGTCTTTCGTTTTCTAGTGTTGGTGGAGGTAGGAGAAGGAGCCGTCCAGGTTGGTACTCCCTTTGGAAGGCCTTCCACTTCCGTCACCATCCAACCAAGGCGAAGCATGGCATAGGAGTAACTAGCCTCGGCATCCCCCATGTCTTTACCCAGTTCGAACCACCGTCGAGCAATGTTCACATCTCTATCAACGAGACCTTCCACACCAAGCAAGTGAAGATATCCCATGCCATTGATACTATATCTATCACAAAGACTAACTTCCGAATCTGAATTCTTATTCTTCTTTTTCCTTCTCAACCTATCAAAGCATGAGTCTAGGCCACCCGGCGTACCTTGATCAAAGTAGGCATAAGCCTTGCCTAAATCTCGTTCTTCCAACGACATACCAATACCCCAAACATGCATCAAACCAGCTACTCCTCCACCTTCCCAATGGTTATAATCACCACATATCTCATAATACTTTAATGCCAATCGTAGATCTTGTTTCACACCTCGATATCCATTATAATAAAAGTTGGCAATGGTAAAGGCTGCAGTTAAGTCAGGTTCGGGAGATCGACTTCGTGAGGCTAGCATTCGATAGTACTGCAGTGCCTCCTCAAGCTCATCTGGTTTGTTATTGGCATCTAATGATACAGACGCTCCGCCGTGCATGAATATCTCGGCTAGACGGTGCTCGTCAATTGGTGGATTCTTATAAGGGATTGAGGGTTGGGTGAAAGTGTGACATAAGATGTGTGCATATTAGATTAGCAGAAGATAATAGGCGAACATATCAATAATACACACATGTCAGACACAACTTACCACCTTGCCCTTTGTCGGACCACTTTCCAACTCATCCATAACACCATTGGCGGCAGCCTCATAATATGCCAAGGCCGTCTGACATGTCCCCAACACACCATAGTGACTTGACGAGCCCGTAGCCGCACTACCACCGCCTTGACCAATTGTCCCGCCATGTAACGGATGATATCCGGCAGCCATCATTTTATCATCTACCAAATCTGATAATCGTGTCGATCCTCCCGTGGCAGAGAAGACATGACGATAACCAAGTGCCATGGCTGACTCGACATTACCATCCATGGCTGATAAATGCCATAGCAGTATAGCACGTGATAATTGTTCCCCACCCGAGGAGAAATCATCTGGTACTTGTATTTCACTTTGTAATAATATAGATGTCCAATTCTTAGTATTTCCACTGCCATTCTCATCTTGATTGATATATTCCCACTCGGCTAAACGATGCATAAGTGAATGATCCGAAATGGGAAGTATACCCGAGGCTAGTGAGTTGGCAACGACACGTTGTGCCTCGGCATGTCCTAACTCCGCTGCCTTTTCTAAATGGAATAATCCCTCTCTTGCCATCATGTCTTGTTTGGATAATATAGAAGTTGTTGAGGAGGATGTGGCGCTAGTATCACTACTTTCACTTTCAGGAGACGAGGTTGTTGTTGGTGGAGACGACGGCGTAACCTTCTGCTGTCTTGACCATAAACTAATCAGTTTGCCATAAATCCAAATTAGTTGACTACCAACCTTTGTATCACTCCATGAGAATTGATCCTCATCATCATAATGTGTTGTGGCACCCTCGGCACTGCCGTCAACTGTACCACCCTCAGTGGATACCACCTGCTCATCATCAAATTCAACACCCAACACTTCATATAAATAATCCAATGTATTGACATACACATTGTACATATATTTAATATACCAATTGTACATATATTCTACAATCGAACGAGGATCTTCTTCCACCACTGCCTTGTTACTATTCTTACCACCCCGCTTCATCTGTCTACTCCTACTACGCTTCTTTTTATACCGTTTTAATTTGCTATTATCAACTTTCACAAATGCATCACCTCTTCCACCATCATTGTTCTTACCATTTTCAATCTCTTGATTAATATACATACCAGAATGAACAGGATGTGGTAATGCATTACCACCATTAATCAATTGATTAAAGTTACTCGATGTCATTCGAATAAACTTTCCATAGTGCACATCAGCCGCCAAGGCAATGTCGTTTGTGTCAGGTGTGGAATGTAAATTCGATTGACGATTATAACTAACTAAACTTGGTAATTCCATATTATTAATTGGACGTGATGTAGTATGATATTTATTCAATGTTGGATTTTGACGTTCCTTTTTCTTAAGTTGTTCAGCAGTGTGTATTGCTTGTGCTAATTCTTCATTATCTTGTGCTTCTTTTAGTTGTGCGGCACGTTCAGCAGTTTGACTACCAAATTCATATGTACCATCTGGTTGTTTAACACCACCGAATGATTCCTTGTCGATTTCGTCATATGTATAGACCTTCTTTTTATTGGCATCTCTTTCCTTAACCTTATTGTTATTGTGAGAGTTACCAACTTTATTCTTGGCATGCAACTCACGTCGTTGATCGACGATATAACGCAATGTGGCATTAAATGATGCTAGGAAGAATGTTGTTGCTATTAGTAAGGCTAGGATTACCCATCGTAATCGTCGGTAGTATGCCATTGTGAATATGTGAATGAGTTGAGATTTTGGGCTTGAGATTTTGTTTATTGCCTCAGTGGCTGACGTGTATCCGCTGCCTTTCTAGGCACAACCAGAAATCCTCTCTAATATAGTGCTAAAAAGGGATCAAGGCAGAGGTTAAAGTGGTGATATATGTGTTAGTCGAGAGATTTGCAATACAGTAGACATAAGATGTGATCAAAAATTGGTATAAAAAAAGAAACAACCAAAAAGTGTTTATTATACAACAACCATGCACTCCGCTATGAATATACAGACATATACAAGGGAGCTATATCATATGATATAGAATGTAAATTACAATATCCCGTGATATCCGGCTTTGTTACAACATACTATCAAGCAACGATATAGAGTGGCTGATCAATATTGAACAAAATAGACATAATCTTTCGACATCTTTAGGTAGCTTAATGACTACTCACTTTCACACGATGAAACTACGCTGAATTGAAAGAGCGTTAAAAACTGAGTTACTGAGTATGCTGACGGTATACGGATGTGTAGTATATCGATACTGCTATCGATATATTAAAGTTGCGTAGTCTACTCATAAATTCCACCTACTTTAGGGGGGAATACATTGAGCCCGAAGGCCCCTAGAGGGCTAGCCCACGCAGTAAATGTGTTTGTGTTGTATGTTAGTTGTTATTAGCGGACAGCGGACTGGAGTCGGTTGTATAATCGAATAAGAAGAGACCATATACAGTTATAAGCGCCTCAATATTTAGTTCGATATAAGACTCTCGCCGCCGGTCGGTCGACGTAGCTGAAGATATACCAAACCAACCCACAACCATCAAACCTAAAAAAATATTGTCTTTTCGTAGCACCAATCACACACTAACTATATAGAACAAACAAACAATGGCATCTATTATACGATCACTGGTATCAATGGTATCAAAAGAAGAAGGAGATTCGATATCTGAAGATGAACAGCCCCAAGTAGAAGAAGCAACATCACTCGATCGTCAAACCAATGATAACGGTACACCAACCAATGACGATACACCTAAACCAAAGTCAAAGAAGAAGAAGGATAAAGCAACCAAAAAAGCAGAAAAGAAGGCAATGAAAAAAGCTCAAAAGAAGGCTGCTAAACGTTTGGAAAAGGAAGAGAGGAAGCGATTGAAGAAGGAAGAGCGTAAGAGATTAAAGAAGGAGGCTAGAAAGCTAGAGAAAAAGAAGTTGTCTGCTGACAACGGTGGTAGTGATATGGATGTTGATGACAATATAGACAATAGTATAGATGAGACAAACTCAGCAATTAGTACTGCGAACGTATCATCACCCTCAACAACAACAACTACATATATAACAACCTCCAATACCAATCAAAATCAAATACTCCAACTAATACCCAATCATATTAAAACTAACTTTCGTACTATTGGTTTTAGTAAATGGGGAGGTAATGGAAGTAATAAAGGGAAAGAGAAAGGATGTTGGTTACCTATATTAGAATTGGGACCGTTTGATGTTGAGGAGGGACCGGTTCGTGATTGTTGGTTTGAGTTGGCTGAACAGGTACGTTTTGTTATGTGTTGTTTGTGACTGTTAGGATGGTTGTGGATAAGTTATGTTTAGGTTATGAGAGTGAATTAGAGAGTGTGTTGTGTTGCCCATCATCCTCTTGCTGCATCTAACCATAATATACCTTCTTCATCTTCTCATACATCTACAGGCTCAAGAGACTGGACGGAGTATGTCACGTCTAATCTTCTGGTATGGAGTTAAATTCGAAGATCGTGCACAAGCATACTCCTTTGTATCCGAATCTAAAGTTATATCATATGAACAAGGCAAGTTACAAGGATGTAACATACTACCCCCTAAAATTGCAAATAAGTTGAAGAAGAAACAACATTTAACAAAGATTGAAGAACAGATCCATCGTGGATTAAGAGAGGTTGAATTAGATGTTAAGAAGGATAAAGCGGATAGAGGATTGTTATGGTTGACAACTAATAATAAACAAGTTTATAAAGTTGGCACGAGAGTGTTAAAAAAGTTCTTTGATGAAGAGATTGGCAAGATAAGACCGTTTGCTGGTACTATTGAACGGTATGGTGAGTGTTTAGTGAAATTTGTGCATATGATGTGTTCATCATTTGTCCTTCTCGATTCAGCGTACTCATATGATCCTCTCCTAGATGCCAAGAAAAAGGTATACCATATACTCTATGAAGATGGGGATACTGATATGTTGTATGAATTGGAAGTTAAGGAAATACTGGCAAAGGGTGGGGATAAGAAGCTACCCGCGGCAAAGACCATTCAAGTGTATGATGTCGGTGTCAAGGTATCAAAATCATTCTTTGATGAGGAACTCGGTGAGATTAGACCCTTTGCTGGTTCTGTTGTCTCTTTTGGTGAGTGTGAATTACGTATGCATATGAAGAAGACGGACAGCCACATTTTGCATATCAACATCTCACATTTCTCTGCTCTGCCTATCACAGATGCCAGGAAGAAGTATTACAAAGTCGTTTATGAGGATGGCGATGCCGAAGACCTTTGGGCATCCGATATAAAAGATATTCTAGTTAAGGCACCAACCAAAAGAAGTTCAACGAAGAGGAAGGCAAAGGAACAAGAAGAAGAGTTCGAAGTAGCGGAAACAACTTCAGGAAGGTGGGCCGGCTCCGTGAGGAAGAAGAAAAGACGAAGAAATGGAAATGGCGATTATGTTCATGTGTACTTGTGTAAAGAAGAGGGGTGTACAAACCATTCTAAGCAAGGAGGGGTTTGTCTCAAGCATGGTGCAAAACTGAATTCAATGAAGCCGACTTGCAAACACATGTTGGATGCAATAAATATCCGAGGAGGGGAGGTTTCTGTGTTAGCCATGGAGGAAGTCGTTCTTAGGTGTGCCTTAGCAATATGCACTGCACTAATAGGATAGGTTTAGAGAATAATACATTGTTCATGTAATTACCCCGTGAAGTAGCTTGAGTAGGAGAGCTGCTAACCATCTGCAGTCCCTTGCCTTGAACACAGCTTCTGTATAACTTAATCCTAAATTAATTAACAGTACTATTCCACATCATTCGTAAGAATTGGCATCATATGTACAGTATCCTGATACACTTCATCAAGCTGCCGGAGGATGCGGGGGGTCATCCGTTATAACAGCATCATCATACAACAATTGTGCCAATCGAATATCATCGCCATCGGTATCATTTTCTTCCCCATCTTCTTCTTCTGTTGCCACAATCTTTTTATTCTTCCCCTCACCAGATGACTTAGTAGGTTCGGCAGTTTCGGTATGACCTGATATTGATAATGACAGTCCAACTTGATTCTCGTCGTCAGTAGCAGCACCAATACGAGATTGTGGAGCAGATAAATGTTGCTGCTGTTGTTGTACTACCGCCGCTGGGGCACTACATCTTCTCTTATCAACCCCACCAACCCCATCACTATCCCCATCTCCTACTAACAAACTAGGCAATAAGGTAACAATCGGGACACTATTCCTCCGACTAGGCATAACATTATTCAACGGTGTACCCACACTATACAAATCTTTCACATCCAATGTTTGCTTATCACCATTTATTATACTCTCTTCTAACCGTTTCGCTTTTTCAATAGCAATTTGATGGGCATTATTCCATAATTGATCTTCTTGCTGTTTGTACGGTGGTATTTTAGTTAAGGGATTGTTTTCCTTGATTATTTTTTTGAGTTTGTGTTTCATACCCTTTGACTTTTTCTTCTTATCATTATTAAATTGTTGTGCAGTTGGGTTGGTACCGAAACTTATGGAGTGACGACGTTGATTACGTGGTATATGTCCCGGTTGATCCCAATATCCCATCATTTCTTTAGCCTTACTATCCCCTTTCTTCCCATTATCATCGGTATGTTCTTTAATTATACGTTCTCGAACCTTTTTAGGAACTAAGTACTCTGCACTACTACGAGGTGCACCTTTAGCTTCTTCATATTCACTAACATCTAATTCAGTTGGGGTATTATACCTCCATCCAATACTTAATGGTGGTCCATATACGTCAGAATTCACTCCTCTGATACGTTCATATTCACGTATTTTAACTTGTGTAAATGATACATTTCGTTTAAGTAAATTATTTTCCGATTTTGAGAATGTATCATTTGAGGATAAACCACGATGGAGTGATTCATGTAATGTACGTGAGGACATTGCAGATCGTAATGGTTTTGGTGATGAGGAAGCTCTCTGCAAAATAGGAGGGGACAAGTTTTCAAGGCTGGGTGTAGACGGTATATTGTTAAGGATGCCATCAGCAGAGTACGAGGGCGAGGCGAGATAATCCATCGATGTTGCTCGTTGCAACACTGGAGAATCTCGAGATGATACTACCGAAAACATACCCAACTTTGATGTACTGCGTATTATCGGAGATGTAGTAGTACTGCCGGTGGTATCATTGTTCTCGACAGGAGTACGAGGGTTCTCGACTAAATTATTTGATGGGGGGATTTTTACAGAGGTTGTTATCGCCGTCATCGTTGTCGACATGATAGCGTCACTAGAGATATATACGAATTGTGCTTGCAACTTTTGCAACTTAGGAGACGCCGTAGCGTTGGTTACATTGTTCTATTGTTCTCTAGTATGCTATGCTTTGAGGAGGCTCAATGTATGTGCATTGCTTTATGCTTTAGCATCAACTTACTTTTCGTTGTTTACTCCGCACCATCCTCACTTTTATATTTTTGCTTTAGCCACAACAATTAGTGCTTTCATGCTCTACATAACTCTTGTCAATTTGGACGTTCGATACTGTCAACATATCATCTTAATCAGTTTTTAACGCTCTTTCGAATAGTAGTAGTTTGATAGTATCGGCGACAATATTGAATGAGAAATAGAAGGATACTCTTCACTGGTATCCTTGAAATTTAGATATATTGAAAGAGGAGGGTATATATTACTATTGCAATGGAGAATCTAACCTCCAGAGCTAAGCGTTCCACCACTGATGAGGGCAATGACACCGCGGTGTGTCCATCAAAGGAGCTGAGAATTGCATACGAAGAACAAGGCAACAGTAAATCATCTCTTCTCGGCACAATCATTACTTTATGGCAATCTATTGAACCGTTCCTTACTCTTGAGGATACAATTGCATCGTCTAAAACTTGCAAGACATTACATGATACGATTATTGATACTCACACACGGAAAGTTAAGGTATCTCACTTCGAATTCATATCAAAAAGAGAAACTGCAATTAATTTTCTGCCTTGGGCACTAAATAGTATTCATTTCCCATCACTACGGAACATTCAATATCCTCCATCGATTGCCAAAGCTAGCAATGGATCGGTTTCTCATGTAACTGACGATGATATTGCAGAGATGATTGATGTATGCTTCCCTACCTTCTGTACATACATTTCTCAAGCTCACAATCTTGAGCGTTTGGACATTTATTTAAATACAATGATGCAGTGTCTATATGATAATCAGTCACTGAAAACAATAATTGGTATATTTGGTCAGAATTTAAGTTGCTGCAAGAAGTTAAAAGAATTAACAGTTAGTAATATGGGTTTAGTTACCAATGATGAAGATGAAGTTCCGGGTATCTTTTACAGTATTGAGTTATTGAAAGCTTTAACCCCTGTCATATCAAAGAGAAAAGATAATCTCGAAGTGCTAAAAGTTAGTATTAATGGCAGTGCCCCCATGGAGAGAGATGAAGAATTAGAAATGGATGTCCAAGTTGCTCAAGATTCTGCATCACATGATTTCTTCAATGCAATATTATCAACAACAAACGTCTTTGATTTGGAATTAGACATTGACTATTCTTCTCGTTGTGCACTTGCATTAATGAAAGTGGCAGAGGAGAGAATACGTAATGGTACTGTATATCAATCCGACCAGCTGCAAAGGTTAAAATTGATTCTTGAATATGGGAATGACGAGTTAGATTGTGACTATGACCCAAATGAAGCAACCAAGGTCCCATTGGTGTTATCTTTCTCCGAATGCTACTCTCTGCAGAATATAGAACTGTATATCCCCGAAAGATTTTGGCTTGAAAAAGACAGTCTATCAACATTTGCAATGTTTTTAAAGAACAAGGCATGTCTCAAAGCACTTATTGCCATTTTGATGAAATGGATGATAAAGACGGAAAAGTATTCCAAGTTTTGGTTGATTTTGCTATGGAGTGCAAAAGCAATCCCTCCGCCTTGAAGACACTAGTATTGAAATATATCAGAAGTGTGGAATATTCTCAATTCATAACATTTCAGGAAGTCTTGAATAGTATTGGAATGATGACCAGGAACAATGCAGCTGTGTCTCTTTCCCTTCCACTCTCTACTGTTGATGATGATGACGAACTCGACCTAATCGACTCTAGGAAGTTAATGGATGAAGGTGTGATCAATATATGCTCTTCCACTTTCAAAGATGCATTGGCATGGGTTTCATAAGAGTAGTTAACTTAGATCATTCATCAATTTCGTTCGTAATATAAGATTCTATCCTTCATATTTGCATAAAATACTTGTCCCCATCGTGTTGCCATTCTCATCCTCATAAGCTTGATGCCCTGCTTAATATATACTCAACCAGATAAACCAACCTACATATTGTCATCTGGATCAAAATGCATCCTAAAAGGTATAGTCTCTTGACTGTCAAAAGATGAGTCCTCGTGCATATCATTCTGATGATCCTGTCCTCCCGCTGCCCTTGCCACTACCTCACCCATATCAATACCCATCATTCTCCGTGCCATACCTTGAGGCTGTGCATTACCTCCAAGGACTCGAGGTGGTATTGCCTCACCAAAAACGTTACGGACAGGAGCGGCTGGTGGTGGCCTAATTGCCCTAACGATTCGCCTTGGAGCCCCTTGTCCAGCCACTCCTACCTGTCCGGCCACTCCTACATTGAACGGAGCGGCACGTGCATTACGAAGTAATTGCTGCGCTTGATTAACTTGAGCCTGTTGTTGAGCCTGTGCTCGAGCGATAATCCGATCATTAACCAACTGTACAAGGCCTACACGAGGTCGAGGTTGCTGTTGCCCTTGAACCTGTTGTTGTTGTTGTTGTTGTTGTTGTTGAGGGTTAGGATTACGAGGCAGCATCTGAGCAATCCTCCTCCCGCCTTCTAAGACTCTCACCTGTACACGGTGAACATTATTATTCCCAGCGGCGTTAGCAGCGGCATCATCATTATTGTTATTATCATTATTGTTATTAGCCGCTTCTGCTGCGGCACGTTCTCTACGACGATTACGAACTGCTTGGCGGAAGATTTGATGACGGATACGTAAGGGCTGTGGACCACCCTCACCTTGAGCATTGTTTAGTATTTCCAAAGCATGCACGGGGTCGTACATATCGGCAAGGTTGTTATTCGTTCTGATAGGTGCATTATGCTCAGCCGAATGAGCTAGGAACTTCGTCCATTCAGCCTCATCAATGTTTCGAACGCTCAATAAAGCTTTATTAATACTCAGTTGTTTTGGACATAGTTCAAATCCAATATGAAGATCTCCTGGAGTGTCTAATCTAACAGTATATCGATTGGAATTGTACCGGCTTGATCTGGAGAGGTTGGAGCAGCCGTGTATAGTCATGGTCGCAACCCCCTCGTCTGCGTCAAATTGAAAACCAAATACGGTCTCCTCCTTCACCCATGGCTCCATTACATCCTGCCGTTGTGCCCATTGATTAGGTGCCACACCTTCATCCGTTTGGTTTAAACGGAGAATACCAATGGAACCCAGCTTGTAACTCTGTGCATCACGATTGTTTCCTCGAGCACCTCCCACTCCAGGAGCAAACACACGACAGAGAACTCTTGTAATTAGGGGTGGCAACAGTAAATCCATCCAAAAATAAATATCCTAGAAACTCCTAAAAAATGATAGTATTACCTTCATATAGGTCTAGTTAGAGTATGTTGAGAGTTTGGTTTCATTATATTGACCCTATCCACCTCATATCCGCCGATAATACTACTACCATCATTTTGCCATCTTGGGGTGTCAATATGTGAAAAGTGGGGCGCCCACGGTATCCTCTACGTAATACCCTCTAACAAAAAATGGCATAAAGGTCACAATGGCCCCCCAATTATGTAGTAGTAGGATGATATCGATTACGGCGCCGATGCGATATACCATCATCCCATATGCTGCACATACACTGTCTACTACCTACTAGATGAGATGGTAACGTCATCGCCGGCGCAACTCGGCCGTATGGGGCAGCCGATGTGGTCACAAGTAGCACAATTTTATCGATGGACGATGTAGCCATTCTAGAGACAATAAGCGTCCCTGTAGCCGTCTATCATCCACCTATCAATGTAGTGATCGGTCCTATAGCCGTGGTATAGTATGGTAGTCGATCTGTGGTGGCAGTGGTAGTGGAAAGGAACGATTAGGTTGTCTATAATGGTCGTATCCTCTATTTTGCAATTAAAAAAATTAATGCACATGATATGTTAAAATTAAATAAAATAGAATTAAAGTAGTATTACATAATAAAATACATTGTAAACCTTTAGATTAGTAGTATAGTAATGCATTGGAATGTTATTTTAATGGTCTACTGCTATTATACATTGAGTATACTACCAGTATCCTCATAAATGTTGTTTTCTCAGCATAAAATATTTAATGAAACATGACCATTCTCCATTGATATAATGCCTCCAAAGGTCAAACCAACCTCTCTCATCCTTTCTATATGATAGTTGATTGTTGTGTTGTGTTGGTTTCCGTTCTAATCCACCATATGGGACAACAAACATCAAATTTATCACTCAACCCCCACCTCAACTTTTACACAAAACATAACTAATATTTAATACCTGAATCCCCAACCACCTCCATACACCATAAACACACCACCAATACCATCTATAAGTGGTTGATTGTCGAATTGCAAATGAATATATGGCCCAATCCTTCAAAAGACTGTCATCAATTAAATTATAGTGTTGAAAATTGGCATTTCCCACACATGAAAAAAATTGAGAATCGGGGTCTATGTGTTGAATGAACGACCCCCTACCCATGAACAACCATCCAGAACTCTCTCCTATATTATATTGTTGTTGTGCAATGTTTATTTGGTGGTGGGATATCGCATAGGGTGATATATATCCCCAAAACTACTTCACCACCCCTTAAAAATTGATCGAATTTTTGATAAAAGTTGGTGTAGGGCAGCCTAATCATATGTTCTATAAGGTCTGATGGCACAAACCCGTGGTCTAATACCTTGTTAATGAAGTAGGATGGTGGGTGGGGTGGAGGTAATGATGTGGAGGGAGTACTGGTGGCGAGAAGGTTGCCACATCACGTAATTCGGTCTCAAGGGTTGAGGTGCTAATCGTCGTTTATGGTGGCTTTGACGGACTCCTCCACGGCCATTGAGTTATCAGACTGAAGCTTAGGGGTCACTATAACGTTGGGATGTCATGGTGGCCAATATGTATGGCATGGGAAGGAGCAATAGCGGTGCCAATAGCCGATAGAGGTTGTTTCATCGTCATCGTGCCTCTATAGATTCACAAATACTCCCTCGGTGTAGCCTAACTCAAAAATCAGGCGATACAGCTGCACGACAAAAGTATGCCCCCGTGCAGCTGTATCGCGTTATTTCTACATAGGATCTCGTGGGTCGAGCATTTGTGAATCTACATTGCGATTTATTGCATCGAGGGTCTATTGCAAATGGGCGAGGGGGAGCAACAGCAAAAAGATACCGAGCGAAGGTATCCTCCTCAGATAGCGGAAAGAATCAGAGGCGACGGACGGACGATAGTTATGCAAGACACGGATACCCTCACTTTCACTTCTAAACTTTTACTGTTGCCACCCCTATTGTAATGCCAGTACTTGGCAATTGTAACCTTGAAGCAATAATGACGGGTTGTGACCCTGGAAGGGGATCTACAACTAACACAGTACCACCTCTAATCATCAATCCAGCAGTGGGAGACGGAACAAGATTGTCTTCTATCTTGCTAAAAGTTTGACCAAACGAGAACTTCTCTTCGCTTCTCATACTGATGAATCGGTTGACGATATCCTTATCACCGTCTTCTCCCTTCATTTGAAACCCGAAGTAATACGTCTCTTCAATAACCTTTTCAATGTAATGATATAACCCCACCCAAGATTTCTCATCATCGGGTGCCCTTAATCCAAAGTCATTCTTCCCCTCAAAATGTGTCCATGGTTTCTTCTGGCCGAACCCGTCCTTTCTCTCACCAATATAGATTGGTCCGGTGAGGAGATCGCCACTAATTCTCTCCACCTTTTCCCTGGCCGTACGTTCAGCAACCGTGCACATTGCAGAACAAGTGAAGAACAGCGACTTCAAATCATCACCAGACAAGTAACTAGCCACATTTACCAATCCATCCACAGGTAACAAATTTAGAGAACTACTACCAAATGTGCAACATCTTTTCCTCTCGGCAATATCACTTTGTACCAACCTAGTCTCACAATGGAATCTTCTACAAACAAAATCATGACGTATCGACCACGGAGTAGATTGTTCCAAACAACTAATACAAACTCTTGTCATACGAGGCATACCCCCCGCTGACATAATATTCTTTGAAGTAAACAGATCCATCTCGGAGAAGTCTGACATATTACGACATTCAATACACCCTCCACTCGTACATTTATCGTTGTCTGTACATTCTAGAAGTTCAACTCCGCAACTTGTTTGCGTTATGGGGAAGAAGAAAGGGTAGAAGGCATAAGAATTGTGACACAATTAAAAAGCACACATCTTATGCACATAATATTACTTACTTCTCATCACATGCAATCATACCGCAGATTCCACAATTACGGATACGGCCTATGCCTATATCATCCTGAATACACTTCTCACACACCCGTAACTGCAAATGACACGTAGATTGAGAGTTATGGTTAGTAGGTGTACCATTATTGCAAAGATAGAAAATTTTGTGCACAAGATATGCACACAATTGCAATTTCAAAATAAACTTACAGAATATGGCCAATAATCATCCGAATCGGGAGATGTATTACCAAAACATGCACATGTTCTCATTGCCGAGATATTAGGAGGTATTACCATTGAAAGCTCATTGTAATTACCACCCTGCTGCTCACTAACATTTACTGCATGATGGAAGCCTTCTGTGTTTCGTTTGTTAGACCCGCAAATGTGGCAAGCTCCTGATTGATTCAGTTGGTCCATATTTTGACGACGCTTCTGTTCTAGATATTCGTGTAGTGGCATGTTGGATTTACTATTATAGTGGAGAGATCTTTGGTTAATAATAGGAGCAATAATGATCTAACAATGATGCACCATCTCACTCAAAGTGAAATATAGCGAGTCAACGGTCATATTTTCTGTGACACCAATTAAAACAGATTCACATTACTCATACCACTTTGGCATATCTGCCATTAATAGAATTGATTCGCTCGTGTAATAAATCGCCTCGATAATACTCTGTTCATATCCCTGGGAATTTCCTTACCGGCACTTTTAGTGCCGGTAACCGTAGAAAATAGCAAATTTGTAGTAAAAGCTTACCGGCACTAAAAGTGCCGGTAAAGGCCTCGCGAATTACTAAGTAAAGTATTATTTTAGTGTGACATATTTTGAGGCCTATAGTCATTTCCGGTATCTAATTTTCACAAGTGAGGCCTACAGTGTGCTCATAGTGGCTTAGTGATAGTTATTTAGTAGATCGCGAGGCCTCTACCGGCACTTTTAGTGCCGGTAAGCTTTTTTCAGTTTAAGAAATTTATTCATACCGGCACTAAAAGTGCCGGTAAGGATTCCCAGGGATATGAAGAGTTACATAGTAGTGTGGCGGCAAGTAATTCTGACTCTATGATCGGCAACGATCGACGATCGGTATCTTTTTATGAGAGTAGATACTGAATCAAAATAAAATAAACAACAGTACACTACGCGTACACTAACAAAACCACACTCATATAATATCATCGTATGAACTGACTCTATTCACCCTTTCCTCTCCATAATCTCTCTTTATCGTTCACTATTCTTCGGTTTGTCGCGCCGATTTTGCTACTCTCCGAATCTATTGCAATAGAAATTCATCAGTTTCAGTAATTCAGTTTGTTTATTGCTACCATACACTATATAAAATGTCCACTACTGCACAAGATGATACCACCGCTGCAATGACCGTAGCTGCAATGGTTAATGATAATAATACATACGAACAACTCACTGCACCAACTCTACCGCCAATGCCACCAACACTCCAACTTGATAATACTAAACAAAAGCGAACAAAAAAGAAATGCAATTATATAGTAAATGAAAGTACAAATGAAACATGTAATAATATTGCATTAAAGGATGGAGTATGTAAACGACATGGTGCTAAATTTGAAAAGGCTATTTGTGGTTATGAAGGTTGTACTAATCAGGGTAAGTTATTTAGGGTTGGAATTGTGAATAAGATGTGTCACTTTTTTGTTTTATATCCATTGCTCAACTGTATATTGTACTTCCGATTTGCAATATGTGTATATAACAATATATTAGCTCTGAATAGTGGTGTATGTGCACGTCATGGTGCCAAGAAAAGGTTATGTTCTGTTGAGAATTGGTAAGTTTGATATATATATATTGAACACAAGATGTGTTTCATTTTAATGTCCATTCTTAGGAGTATACTTTTACTCATAAATATACAACATACACTACACTTAAAACATTAGCACAAACCAAGTACAAAAACGTGGATTATGTCGTCGTCATGGTGCATTCAATACACCCGAGGATGCAGCTAAAGCAAAGACTAAAAAGAAACGTGTATGCAAATTCGAAGGATGTCAAAAATGTCCAGTAGCCGGCGGGTATTGTGTTGGACATGGTGGTAAATCTAAAAAGTGTAAAGAAGAGGGATGTACGAATAAGGCAGTCAAGGCGGGTGTATGTATGCGTCATGGTGCGAAACAAACGATATGTAAAGAGGAGGGATGTACAAAATATGCACAGGTTGGTGGTGTTTGTCGTTCACATGGTGCCAAGTTACGTACTTGTAG
>Ga0214479_100674_pt1 | contig 18607 bp, 17 predicted proteins | sample M1_20Mar14CPVII9_5_FD_165054 | JGI IMG/M metagenome (GOLD analysis project Ga0214479, IMG submission 165054) | Marine eukaryotic communities from Monterey Bay, California, United States - M1_20Mar14CPVII9sort6BwellE14 | ecosystem: Environmental > Aquatic > Marine > Unclassified | place: USA...
TGGTAATCATGGAGAGAGATGGATGGTTCATGATGGTGTCAGCAAGCTTATTGCCGTACGTCATGCAATTAACTGAGTTGTTCTTCCATTTGAAGTCTTGCAGCCTCCAATTATTTTGTATGACATTGATTGCAAACTTAACACCATCATGATCATTTTGAAATTCGTTTCCATCTAGACAAAACTCCTTGAAAGACTTTGTGCTAAAAGCTGATTCTAGTAGATCAAGTACCTCATTTGCCAATTCAACATGTGATATCTCAATGGATATCGGGACATCGGAATATGTGGACAGCTGAAGAGCATCAGCCAATTGATTCCAATGAGGTAACAGAATGTCATCATGAAATACCGTCATGTCCTTAATACTCAAACGGAGACCATTAACGTATCCTCCTCTCCTTAATGCACATGTCTTTTCTTTCATAACACTAAGTAATTTGTTTACCCGTAGACAGTAATCTTCATCATCATCCTCATCAGTAATTCCAAGATTAAGCCAATAATCAGATGGGATTTCGGGTACTTTGTATTCCCATTTCTCGTTCTTAGATGCAGTTAACAACTTAACAGTACGTTCCAATGATCTACACTTAGCTGTTAGGCTCTCAACTTGATTTTGTAATTCAATATTATGTTGTTGTGTCGTCAAATTGCGTACATGCTGTTGATTAAGTTCAATCTTTTGCTCATTCATGCTTATTTTCATATCATTCTCGAACATTTTTCGTTCATTAATATCTCTTTTCAATTGTACAATTTGTTGTTCTAGATCATTCTTCTGCAGGGCAGCACTATTCTTCTCCATCTTCATATTTAGATCCATTTGTTTATTTATATCGGCTTTCATCGCCAGCAATTGTTGATTCATCTCATTTTTCATTTGCAACATAATTTGTTGTTTCATATTGGACATAACATCAGATGATACGGCTGCGGTGCCGTCGCCACCAACCTTATCATCCGGTGCCATAGTATCATCACCTGTTTTTCTTCTTTTAGCTGCTGCTTCTTCACTCATTTTAATAAAGCAACTTACTTGTATTTATAGCTAATGGTATGTATCAAACCTCAAAGTACATACACAAGATGTGCACTTTTTTTGTAGTATAGTAATTTCGATCCTACTCGATCAATATCAAAGCATCAACTATGATACTACCACCAATCGAAAGAGCGTTAAAAATGGATTTAGAAACTGTAATGTTAGTATACGAATAGTTATATTGCCGATGTATCAGTCGATATTATTATAATGTGGGCTGTGGGGTAGATATTGCGAGTTTGTAAATAAAAAAGGTAAAAAAGCTCTCATAAAGGATACCAAAATCCGGATACTATCCACCACCAATTGAAGTTAATAATATAGGTCGTCTATTGGTGTTATCAGTTCGATATATGAAGGAGGAATGATCGCAACATCTTATTCAATGCTTTTATATGTCAATTGCTATAAAGGAGAAATTTGATTATAGCCAAACCTTCGCAATCAATGAGTAATCAACGATAGGGCAGTAGTCGTTTATGATTTAGAAGTAACTTATATACGTCTGTGCTGAGAATAGCAAGGAATACGCATCCAGAGGTGGATAACCAAGTCGTCACCTGAAATCTACTAAACTAAACTAAACTAAACCCCTTCGCAATTAACAAAAGTGGAATTAAAAGTTTGATAGAGATAATAGCTAGAGTGATATCTAAAGAAGAGCATATATAATAGTCAATATGGTATACGGAAATCTCACAAATGCAGTGTTGCAACATAGATTATCGGCCCTCAACGTGCCAAACTGTGAAAAACCTCACTGTCGACGATCAACACTCCAAAAGACCTCCGAATCACGTAACTTGGGCGGCACTATTGATGATGATGATGATGATATAGAACATACCGACATAGAATACAAAGCAGATGAATGTGCAATAACTAATGCACGATTATCAGAAGCACATAAAACGATTAATAATATACCAGGATGTGCCGATGGTAGTTGTTTATCAAATGAGGAGAAACAACGATTAGGATTAGAGCAACGTCACATACGAAAAACGTTAAATTTACCATCCTGTCATACTGAAGATGATAAGAAGAAACATGTTGTTGGTAAGACTGTGGGAAAGGTTGGTCATGTCATTAAAGATACTGTCCAGGATGGATTAGCCAGGTTACATATTGTCGAAGAAGCAGACGAAGAAGAGGTGGATGAAGAAGAGGACGAACAGGAAGGAAAACATAGAGGCCGAAGGGGAAGTGTAGCTGTCTATGAATTACCCGAAACTATAACAAAACAACTACAAGATGATACCAAACAAGGAACAACAGCAACAGCTCAGGGAGTACTACCAACTCCTCAAGATGTTAAATCTACTATGCCTCGTCCTCAAGATGATATCATGTCCAGTAACGACATGATCGGATCCACAACAGTGAAAGTACAACTAATGGCAGCCAAGCTTCGTTCACGTCTTGATCAATCAAATGATGGTGTGTTAGGTGTACAAAAGAGTGATGAGTACTGTTTACCACAACAACGTATGAATAGTCTACGCGGTGATTCAAAGTTCATGTTGTATAATAAACGTATGAGTACACGAGCACTAGAAATTGCCAAGGGTACCAGTACCATATCCTTATTTAACAAACGAAAGACGACGACATTAGATAATGATACCAATAATGATGAATCAAAAGAAGATAATATGGATGTGGAAGATATCTCCTACGTACGTAAACCAAATTTAGCACGCATTATTGAACAATATGAGGCATTATCAAATCATCCAAAATATTCACTAAAACAAGTGGTATTATCACGTCGATTTCACTTATATGCACATCGGTTCGGGAATGCACAGTATCAGCATACCCTAGTCCATCCGACGTTAAAACAACCTAGTGAATTGTATAGTTGTCCATGGTTAATGGAACGGAGTCAAATTACATGTATGGAATGTAAAGAAGAAGAAGATAAAGTAATTACTGAGAAGTATAGAAGTAGGAAGGGTGGACATCGATTTATTATAGCGGCGGATACTCAATTTGGTATCCTTATGGACGGTACTGTGTTTGAATTGGTTGTGCTATGTGTATAATATGTGAAACTCTAGCTTTTGTTGCCTTGCTAATGTCAATTTCTTCTCATAACTAATACACACCAGGCTTTGCCATGGAGTACCCCAACTGGAGCTCTGAGATAGAGATTAGTCGAAAGTGCGTAAAGCAGATAAATGCCATGACTGGATGCAATAGACCACTCTTTGTTTGTGTATGTGGTGACTTGGTTGATACTGAATCAAGTTTTAGTGGGGCCATTGCCTCTTGGAAGAAGGTCATGCAAGGATGGGAGCGTAACTTGGTATTTCAACAACAAGTCAACGACTTCAAGAGAGTATGGGCAGGATTAGATGCTGATATTGCATTAGTATGTCTGTGTGGCAATCATGATGTGGGGAATAGACCAAGTAGAGAGTCGATCGAGCATTGGACATCAAGTTTTGGTGATGACTATCTAAGGTTAGTATGTTTTGATATGTATGATTAGTGCCGACCTCTTGATTCTTTTCTGACATGTCCACTTGTCTCTTAGCTTCTGGGCGAATGGCACATACAACATATGCCTGAACAATTGTCTCTTTTCTAACCCCACGGGAGCTCCAGATTTATTCGAAGAACAACTTCAGTGGATGGAAGAACGATTGATTTATGGTAGAGAGAATAATGCCAGTCATATCTTTGTTTTTGGACACTTCCCGTGGTTCCTAAAGCATGAGGAAGAGGCAGATGATGAGATTACTTCCTATAGTGGAGCACCGACAGGCTGGGGTCCGCCGGGAAGTAGCTTTGCCGACAGCTATTTCACTATACCACTTGAACAAAGGAGAGTTGCAATGGCTTTGTTCAAAAAGTATGATGTGACTGCCTGCTTTAGTGGTCACTTTCATCAGAATGTTGTCACTGCAACATCGTGGGGCATGCCCATGATCGTTACCGGCCCGTTGAGTATGAACCTGTACAGTGACATATCGGAGGAACTGTCGAATGGCGAGACGAATGGTATAGGTTTCAGGGTAGTTGATGTTGGTGAGAGACCGGGTGAATTCACTCATAAGTGGCATCTCCTTGACGACGAAGAAGAGTTGTATACGGTAAGTGGCTTAAATTTTGCATAAGATGTGTACAAAGTATTTGGTAAGGGTTGTCTAATCGTCTCATCTTTCTTCTCCACTCTAGTCCGCAATGAACCGTTGTTTGAGACAATCAATGAGAGAAGCATCTTTAATAAAGCTTAAAGACAACAACGATACAAAAACATCTGCCTTGGATAATTCCTTTTGTGCTGCACCACCACCTATGGAGGTTTGGAATGAGTTGGATGAGCTACTAGGAGACTAGAATACATAGGTTAACCAAATAAGTGGATCCGACTCTGGTCAAAAGTTCTAACTCTATCCTACTACTGTCTTATCCTATCTATTCAATCAAGCTTCAGAAAACCTTTCGCAAAACTCTGATCCTGCCTCTGTTATCTCCCGATGCCATAATACCAACTCTATTCTTTTTATCTTCAATCATCTTTGATAGGAAATGTGTATCGTCTTCATTGCCACTATCTGAAGAGTCATCATCATTATTACGGTCTAGCTCTTCTAATATGGTATCTAATGACCAAATTTGTACATTTCTGCCCAGGTTGTAAGCACCTTCATACATACCACTAGATACATTCCACATCCGTATAGCCCCATCGGTAGTACCAGCGGCCATCAACGTGCCAGAGTGAAGGGTAGATAGTGATGTAACCCCAATACGCCCACCTCGATTTGACGTAGAGGCATTAACCGAGGCAGCCGAAGGGTGGCGATAATTGGTGGTAGACAAAGAAGAGTCTTCACCACCCCCCGATCCCTCATTCAATTCAATCTCCCACATTGCCTTACGCTTCGGTATCCGCCCACTTGCTGTGATGACATATTCATCATCACTTTTATCAGATGTATCTACTGATGTACCACCACCGCCTTGGTGTTTAATCCGTGTATCAAATGCATCCCAAACACGAACACTTCCATCATCGGAACTAGAAACAAGCATGATACCAGTTTCAGCATCATCCACATCGACATTGGGACAAAGCAGTGGCATCAATTTGCATGATATGAGCATAGACATGCTTGTTATCGACATACTATGCCCAGCAAATATACCAGTGCAACCCCACCAAATAGCACCATTGATATGGCCTGATCCACATTCATTCATACGACTATACCGTCTGATAGTACCAGAGGCATCGCCGGCAAACATTGACACGTCTACATCACTTGGTATGATACCACCGCCATCATTCATGTGATGTGATTTACCACGATGTGTACACACCAGAGATGTAATCGCGGCAGGGAAACGAGTCTCATTGGCCGTCTTGTTCTTCGATAATGATCCAGGTGCGGCAGGTGGTTTAATACATTGCAACTGTACCGTGGCATACATTCCCTCACATTGTAACTCCTGAAGTCGTTTCCCTTTTGCTTCCTTAACAGACTTGGGTAATTTCTTAATATTTGTCAAGTTGAGTGCACTTTTGACATCCCATATTCGTATACAACCATCACACCCTCCTGATGCAAACTGTCCTGCACTTGTCCTTCTACTCAACCTTGATGATGTTATATTATTATCCTCATCGCCACTACTTTTACCACTATGATCTAAAAAGTTTAAACTATTGGAACTCCGTCCATGATAATGATCCTCAAAATCATTCTGATCCTCGGGTGCCAAAGATGGTACAGCACATACACATAACACCCCACCTATATTATTCTTACCAAATTGATGTCCACGTAGTTTAATACCCTTGGATAGTGGATCTTCTCTATTATTCTGTTGTTGTAATTGCTGTCCTTCATTAGAACGATCACTTGAATCATCTAGTATACTTGTTGCTGATCTGTCAAACATACCCTCCTTGTTATGCTGAAGATGAGAGTTATGATCATCTATCGGCCATATCCGTAATGTATTATCTCTACTAGCTGAGACGAAGAATAATCGTTTCCGTGGCTGTTGCTGTGACTGATGTGAATGTCTTCTATCACCACTGGAACAGCTACCCAAACTAGATTGACTTGACCTTCGTTTACTTAACTGTGGTAATTGTATACTCCGTTTGGATGCCGAGCGGGGTGATGAATCATTATTGTAATAATCACCACTACCACTCCCTCGACTACCTCTACTCGTTTGACTTTGTGTATCGGTAGTGTCTTCTCCGATGGAAGTTGACTTCATAAAGCTGGGACGTTTACCTGTTGGATCGGATCGTGCCCATGCCCCACCCATGGCACCTAGTAAACTACTTCCATTATTATTCTCTGTTGATGAATTATTCAGTAGGGTGGTAGTGGGATCATATGCCGTGCCTAAGATTGCAATGGAATGGACATATCCTGAATGACCAACATAGGTTTTTAATAACCTTGGATTCAGTTTCTTATCTGGTGTTTCAACAACTGTTTATGGGGATAAGAAGGAGAGAAGAAGAGAAAAGAAAAGAGTTAGATGAGTGTATAAGTATTCATGTTGCTCTCCAATCGATCAAACAATACACCCTTCTAACAAAACACAAACATATAAACTAACCTTCCCATAATTTCACTTGGCCATCAGCACCACCACTTAAAAATCTATGTCGTTCTATACTCTCTTCAACATCATTAAACTTATTAATAGATATAGATGGTACACCACAGATACATAACACACCCCCGTCATGTTCCATTGGTAATTGCGGTTTAAGTTCTCTTCTCTTATTTGGTTGAGAAGATTGTGTATGTTGTGTTGTTTGGTGTGAAGATTGTGAATGTTGATTTCTAGATTTTATATTAGAAGTCATTATAGACTGTGTACCGCTTATAACACTAACATTGTCATTATTGCTATCGAATGATATTAGATTTGTTGGTATATCCTTAGACTCTCTTCTATTATTGTTGTTGTTAGTACTGCCCCTTCTATTTTTAGATTGTTGATTTGCACTAGTACCCTCTTCAATTATGGGAGAGGTCATCATATGAGCAGGTAGATGATTTTGAACTTTGGTGGATGATCGTCTTGATGATATACCCGATGCCAATGGCTGTTGCTGTTTACTGTTAGTATTAGACGATGATGATTCAGATGTTCGTCTCTGTTGTTGTTGTGTACATGATCTAACTTGATCACCGCCACTAGATGACCTTCTACAACCAACATCATTATTGGAAGTAGATTCATATTGTTTATCCTTTATTGCCAATGCCTGCATTGCAGCTGAAGTTTGTACCTCGATTGCGGTCGTATTGTTGGCTGGTCCATCATACTCTTTCTTATTTTTTCGAATGAGACCCATTATCTTCAACTCTGTAGCAATGGCCGAACGTACCAATAACTTAATATATCTTTTTGGTTTCTATTGCAATATATTGCCTACTCTATGTCTATGTGTATCCTTCTAATTATAAACTCGACTGACCTACTCTCCGTCTGTAGCTCCTGTAGCTCATCAGTATATATATAACCGCAAGGTCGTAGAAGTACTATTGCCATTGTATTGTTCCTCATCAACTAATCCCCCTTCGACTTTCGTTTGGTCATTTATTCAAAGTCTCATCATGCTAATTTAGCATGCTTTCGTATCTTGCGTTTTAGGATTATCCCTATTCAGGTGAACAGTGAACAAAACGCGATAAAACGGTAATCAAATTATTTAGAAGAAGACAGCTAAAATGAGTTTCTATTCACTATCATAGGTTGGACGTTCTGAAGCTAAGAGAAGAAGAATCCATATTCATATTGCAGTGCTACATAATTCCGCGTTTCGCCGGCTATCCAGATATCCGCCGATTTAATCATAGATAATCGTTTGTAAAACAATTTACTCTATCACTTCCGGAATAACTAATTCTAAAATAGATATGTCGACACCATCAAACAACAACAATAACAATACATCATATAAGCCATTTGCACAATCAAATTATAATAACATCGATGATGAACTTTATAGTGCACGACTATCAGCAATAGACGAGGAGATTATTAAAAGGACAACCCTATTGCAACTTAAAGAGAAGTTATTTAATTTACACCATGCTGCCAAATCGTCACTAGTTTATGCTCAACAAGTTACCGATATAGTGAACGATGATCATCTTCTAGGATTTTTAAATGTAGAAAATTATAATGTTGATGTGAGTAGGGTGTGTGTTGTGTGTAGAAAGTTTTTATTGCAATTGCAAAATCTTATGTATATTTTTTTGTGTCTCTGCTCTCAAACCACAACACATAGCTTGCACTGACGAGATTGTTACGATATTGGAATACTCGACACAAGGTATTTGGTGATGATTATATTCTCCCGCTGACGTTATATGGTATGTAGATATCTATGTCTATACTGAAGAAGGTATCCTCATATTTTGTGCACATCATATGCACTTTTTTTCTGACACACATTTCTTTTGTCCGATATATTACTTAGGAGCAATGAAAGATAATATAGATCTCGTCAAAAGGGGTATATTAGTTCTACTACCCGAGCTTGATGATAGAGGACGATCAATTATTTACGCGAATCTTTCTCTACGTGGTGATGGTGATCCAGACAAGGTATGATATATTTTGGACTTGTTGTTTGGATTGCTTTAGTAACGTATTATATTAACCAAATTTCTTCGTTTCCGATATACTATCAGGTGATCCAATTGTGGTGGTATTTGATACATGTTGCAATGGAAAGGCCTAGCTGTCGGAAGGTGAGTTTTGGGAGTTTAAGATATTGCATTAGATGATCATTTTGTTTCCGGCATATAAATCTGACATTCTTGTTTCTCTCAACACCCCTCATCAATCCACTAAACTTAGAATGGATTTATAGTCTTATCTAATGGGCAAGACGCCAAGCTATGTCACTTTCAACCAAAGGTATATTTAGGTAAGTTATATTCTTTCCTCGTCAGGTTCTCCAGTGTATGTTTCCTGCCGTCTAAACAATTCCTTATATATCATTTACTTTCCGAAAGCTGTTATCAAATCTGGGGAAAGTATATTTCCAGTTAAACGTCAGGCATCACATGTGTGCAATCCTGTTAATTTCCCTCTTGTAGCCCCAGCAGTAAAGGCTATGTTATCCTTAAGGCAGAGACAAACTATGACGTTTCATAATGGGACGAGCAATACATTATTAGAAAGTCTAGCCGCTTGTTCATTACCAGCAAGTGCTATACCAGACAATATGGGAGGATCACTTCATTTATCTTTAGAAGAGCTGGTCAAAGCTAGGCTTGCAATAGAAGGGCAGGCTGATAATATAGTGTCAGAAGTCAACGGCGGGACAAGCCAAGAAGGGAACATATCAGATGTTAGTGTGGCATCGGATTCAAAACTACCACCAAAGAGCAGCTCAACAACTAATCCGACCGCGCCAGAGTTGGGAAACATATCAGATTTAAGTTCGGCAGATCAAAGTGATATTTCTAAACCCACCTCAAGCAAATTAAGCACAATAGTAGAGGAAGGGAAAAGATCAGATACCACTGAAGTCAACTTAAGTAAAAAGAGCTCAGTCTCAGTATCATCAAAGCCCGCTGGAACTAAAGTAGAAGGAGTGAAGTTCAAGGTCAAGACCCATCCTGGCAGAACAGGAGACATACGAATGAACAAGGCAGTCGATGCCAAGAGACAGAACCCTAACATGACACATCTCGATGCAATTTTGGCTGGTGGTTTCGTATTTCCTAATATGTATGCACCGGGGGTTAAACTAGGAGAAGCTAAGGATTTAGATGGTGTTAGTGTTAATCAGAGGAAGAATCAACTCATGAGAAGATTGAGGACTGAGAAGAAGAAGTCGTCTTAGCCTGTATAGTATTAGGTTTTTGGGGATAGTTTATGAATAAAGTAGCTCAGTCATATCCTCTTTAACTATCAACCAATATGTTTAGATTGCTACGAGGATCGATAGTCTAGAGTGAGATAGAAGAGATGTTGCGTTTTGATTTGAGCAAATATCTGAGAGAAAATTACTCGGTATCCTTTAAACTATGGTATGTATACTATATCCTACACGGCGAATTAGACCAAACCAAGCAACATGTACTTCAACCAGTATGTGATTGATCGGCGGTAATCATGGATAGATTAGTATAAGATTGCAGGATGATGAGATGTGGTATTGGAGGTAGGTTGAGAGAGGTTGAGAGGCAGGTTAAGAGGCGAAAGATACCGCAAATCTAAGACATAAAGAAGAGTACCAACCGCATACAGTCATCGGCGGTGGCGGCTTCATATCGTATATACCACGGATAGGATAGAATATATACCATACTCCTGTTATACTAAGAAGGCAAACCACTTAACCTCTCGACAAATCGGGTAGTAGTATCATAAATTGCAAATCATTCTCGCACCACTCATTGCAAGTCATTCATCATTCATAAAAATGGTTGGATTATCTTTTGCATCATCAATATTGGTCGCCACTTCTTTGTCTTTGTTACCAACAACTATGGCAGAAGGAGGTACAAGAGGCTACTCCTCTTCCTCGATTATAGTGGATGTTGCAGTTAATAATGGTATATTATCAGATATTGAAGGGCAAGATTGTTCTACATCAAACGAGCGAAGATGTGGCGACTCAAGCTCACACTTTTGCAAAAAAGATTCAGGAACATGTAGTGATATTACATCAAAGTCAGGAGTATGTACCAAATATGATGATATGTTTTGTATTCAAAGTTTGATCAAAGTGTGCGGCTGTGATGGCGTGGTTTACTCCAACTCATGTCATGCATACCAGAATGGTAAGAATGTAATGTGCACTCTAAAGGACAATAATGTGAATCAAAGCAATTTGAATGTTCGTGGTCTCCGTCGTGAATGTGATTCAACTGATTGTGACGATGAAGAGGCAGCAGTAGTTAAGGTTGATGATGACAAAGTAGTAGAACTAATGAAGAAGGAATCAACATCAATCGATCCTCAGTCTGGGGGAAAGTATATAGCAATTCCTGCTCAGCAATGAGTCAGAATGGTGTGAATGTACTCGGTAGTCTGATTCCTAATGATGATACAATTGTGGTTGGTGATTCGTGTGATATTGGTGACTTGATTAGTGAAGTGATTAGTGATATGATTGTGGCATAATGAGTAGAAAGGAATAGAAAGGAGTACAGGTTATGTTAGGTAGAGATGGTAGAGAACACTTCTCTAACTCTAAGTTACATGTAAATGACTGCTATTCCTTTTGCAGGCGGCATCTACTGCTACTATCACTAACTCAAGGATACCTGAAAGGATACCATGTAATTGTTACGCGGCAGCTGCAGGCTTCTTACACCTATCTGTTACCTCTATCTAACACACCTATCTGTTGTTACCTCTATCTATCTAACACACCTAATCAAACAATCTCATGAAAGTTCCTGGTATTTCCCATTTAGTTATCAAAGACTCCCAATTGCAATGAGTGAGTGAGTGAGTGAGACAAAACAAAATGCAAATCAAAAATTAGCCGCCCAAGATAGAGCTCTAGCCTTCTACGAAGCCTGGATGTCATTTTTTTGACGTGAAATTTTATTTCACTGACACATACACTGACTATGACTCGACGGTCGACGGAGCGGCAGTACTACAAATCAGCATACCACAATAATAACAATTAAGCAGTATGATATCTAGACAACAGTTAGTCTCAATATCTGCAGTATTGCTGCACATATGTTATGTTCATCCAGCGGTATCCTTATCGACAGTCAGATTATCACATAGAACGAGCAGCAGATTGACAACACCTTCCTCTTCCTCCCATATAAGTAAATCATACCAGTCTAGAATATTCTCCAGATCAACATCATTATTAAAAGCAGTAGAAGGAGACTTTGATCCGAATGCAATCGAGAATTCTAAAAAAGCAATCGAATCAGGATCAGTCCGAGCAAAATTAAATGCATTATATAAATTCACACGTCCACATACAATCCGTGGTACAATCCTAGCATCCATCGCGGGCACGACACGTGCATTAATCGATACACCTGGAGCTATTGCCAATGCTAATTGGAATCTATTATTACCCCGTGCTGTTATTGGTATGATAGCCTTGTTACTTGGTAATGCATTTATTGTTGGTATTAATCAAATATTTGATAAGGATATTGATGTATTGAATAAACCATTTTTACCAGTGGCTAGTGGTGAGATGAGTAATAAGGTTGCTTGGGGTGCTGTTGGTTTTAGTGGTATTGTTGGTCCTGCTATTGTGTAAGTTCTTATTGTATGTGTTATATGTGTTTTTGAGCATATCTCATGCTCATTTCTCATATCTTCATCTCGTTTGTCTGTTCTGTAAACACACACGAACAATGAAAACAAACAATCTATATTAAAGGTACAACTTCTTCCCAATCCTTCTCTTCAAACTATACATGGTAGGATGGACACTCGGTGCAATCTATTCAGTACCACCATTCCGAACGAAGCGTAATCCATTAGCAGCCGGATTAACAATTGCAACAGTACGCGGATTCTTACTTAACTTTGGCGTTTACTATGCAGTGAAAGATGCCATCGGGGCACCATTCGCATGGAGTCCAAAGGTATCATTCATCGCCCGATTCATGACAGCATTTGCATCAGTTATTGCAATTACAAAAGATTTACCAGATGTGGAAGGTGATAAGGCATACAATATATCAACATTTGCTACAAAAGTTGGTGTTGCAAAGATTGCCAATGGTGCTACATTGTGTCTATTTTTGAATTATATGCATGCTATTGCTACGGGATTATTGAGTAAGACTGGAACATTCAATATGATACCCATGGTTGGTGGACATGCCTTGTTGGCTAGTATGCTACTTATTCGATTTAAAGAGTTGGTACCAGAGAAATTGGCATCGATTAAGACATATTACAAGCACATTTGGGATCTGTTCTACTTGGAGTATGCCTTGTACACCCTCATCTAAGAGAGAGAGTGTATGCTTGGGGAAATCGTTTGGTTACATATCGACGACAGGGGCAAAGGGGGATAGACTGACTGGCATATAATATAAACATTGTCGAGCTATTTTATGCATTCAATTACTTATCAATCCTTATCGAAATGATGTTGATCTGCTCATATTGGAAGAGTTCTTATTTTCTCTACGGTATCGGCCGGTATCCTTTCCCTTGCTCGAGAAATAAAACTGCCTTGACTTCCCTGCCTTATTGCTTGATCTGGTGCCATGTTGATGGCTATTATGTTGTTGCCCAATACAACTGCAGAGATAGGACGACCCACTTGAGGAGGGTAGTAGGCAATCTAATCATCTAGCACAACATAAGTATGCAAGCAGTCTCTCTTCTTCAGAGTTGCGAATCAAGATGTGAGCAATGCTTATCTTCTATCCTCTATGGCTCCTGTGGGTGCCGTTGGCGCTACCACTACCAGTACTTCTATATATCAAATCTTAATCTCTTGGATTCATGAGGCTCATACAGGAGGACCACCTTGATACTGTCGACGCCTACTGCCTCTATTACCCTCGCTCTCTTGATGATCTTCTTGAGGTGGCCTTGTCGGAGTAGGATGCTGATACTGATACAGCTGACCGCCATAGTCTGAAGAAGGTGCTTGATAGTGTCCTGGGGGGTCTTCTCCTCTTGAAAGTGGACGGCTGGCCTGGGGTGTTTGTCGTTGTGCTTGATGAGGGTGGGGAGAAGGATATTGCTGCTGTGGATATACTGTACTGAAGCTTGTGCCACTGGCCATTCGATGGTGATATTGTTGCGGATCAGGACGAGGGTATGTATATTGTTGAGATGATGGTGGGTATTGATACTGTGGAAACTGCTGTTGTTGTGGATGTTGTAAATACTCTTGTTGGGGGTACTGGGGATAATACGGCGTCCCTTGTTGGAGAGGAGGGTTGTATGCCGGCGGTGCATATTGAGGATGAGGATAATGAAAAGATGCCGAATGACTACTCCAGCTTGTATCACTAGCCATGCTTCTATTGTAATCTTGTCGGAGTGGTGGTGTGTTGATTGAATGATACGGTGGTGTATTGGAATAAACCGGTGTATCTTGTCTACTTGGTGTGGTGACGGGAAGAGAATGATGCCGTGCATGATTACTACTACTCCAGTATGAAGGATGATGTTGGTCAGTCCAGATTGTACTTGTATCATTCACCGAACCACTGACAGTTGAAACATTCGAAGATTGCTGCATACAAAACGCTCCAAAGTAATCTTCCATACGCTGTCTTCTAGCACGTCGTACTTCCTGACGATGATGACTATCTCCAATCGTTTCATTATTATTGGAAGCATACAGTATTGCCTTGAGAATTGTATCATCAAGCTGGCATCGTAAACTTGCTATTTCATGCAAGTTGGTAAGCTGTTGACTTGCAACAAGACTTCGTAATGTCTCTTCGACATGTATAGTTTGTGGATCATTATCAACCCAGCCGACGAAATGTGATAGAGCTAAGGTCCAACTCTCTGAATCATACTTTGACATGTTGGCAAGATGATCTGATACACTGCAAACTTCTTGTCTAAGGAATAGGGATACATTGGATACCGAAGTCTTTACATCAATGTTATTTCGTTTGAGCTTTTTGATACATTTGGCAATAAACTTGTGATAATGAATGAGTGGCCACAGATATCTACAGAAGAGAAAGAATGAGAATAAGAGATATGTGCATATGATATGAGCATATGATATGAGCATAAGATAGCTCTCACCTCCATCGGTTATCATGTACAGCAGGCTCTACCCATGGATTCTTTCCAGACTTTGCGTCCCACCAACTTTGACTTGGTTTCCATAACTTTGTTTTAGAAGGAGATACCTCATCGCCATCATTCTCTCCCATTGCTTCAAAGAATGTGGGGAGCAATTCAGCTGATTGATTCCTTATCGATTCGGGTGTACGTGATGCAATTACAGATACAAGCCACCATTCTTCATCTATTAGTATACCTTGTTGACGAGTAGTTGATGCATCGACATTGAAAAGAGGTTCATTATTGCTCTCATCATCATCATTACATGAAATAATAAGGATACCATTCTGTTCTTCTTCTAGATTTGGCTGAATCTGATTACCACCACCACCACTATCAAAGTTATCCAACACTTCCTGATTAATATCTCGTAATATACTATAGAATGATACACGGTTAATTATACCCTGAGATAATGTTCCACGGAGAGAATCATGTAATTGAAATTGTGGTATGGACATGGAGATTGTTGATACGATCATCTATCATTATCATCCATTTGAATATACTATCATATCATATTATAGTTATATCAATTATAATAGACACATGGAAATAGAATTCTATCGATTATAATGCTGGCAGTTCTTAGTGGGGCTGATTATGATACATATAAATGGGATTCATAGCTTGCTTATGTTGTTGCTCTTTTCTTGTGAAATAAAATTGTCGACCCGATACACATAAATCACGTCTTTTGATTATTTGTCCTAAGTACTTATCTTCTATTTACTTGCACCTCACCACAAGAGATGGCAGCTCTTCATATTGAGAGCATTGGCGGACGAGGCTAGATTGGATTTAGGCTTTTATTGAGTCCTCTCATATCTTGTAAAAAAGTGAGGAGATAGAATGTCTCAGATGTCTGAGAAATATACTATCGCCTACTTGAAGTTCATCCCCTAATACTTTCATAGTCTCTGAAAAGAATTGGAGATACAACGTCCTTTTATTCCATTTCACTTCCTAATAGTGCTCACTCTTTCTTGACACTATTCAGATGGAGAAGAGGCGGCGGCTCTCGGCATAATATGAACAATCATGAGACGAATAGTAGCATTCCTTGCCGTCCCTATCATCTGTACTGCCGGAGGCAATGGCGGCGGCGGTCATAGACAGCTAAGTTTGGACGAGGGTATCCTTATTGAAATAGGAATAGGAGAGAAGTCGGAGATATTTCAATCTGCATTATTGTGCTCTAGTCCATCAACAATATGGCTAAAAAATCAGATTAGTAAATTGCCAGAAGAAGATGTAACAAACTTTTTCGATTGGCACATACATTCTCTCCCATTTGCATATAAAATCTATGTCGAGAGAAGGGGTATGTTTGATCGAGAATACTTCGGTTCCAGTGGACAGTATACACAAGAGATACTATCTATACATGCAAAAGCACAAGAGTTTTGGTCTCATACCGGAGTAGATGATGATATAGAGTTATTATGTGCACATGGCTCAGACCTATGCCGGATAGATCGAATCTAATACAAACTCTTGAAGTTATGTTTGGTAGTCAATATACTGATGAATATACAGTATATGATCATGCTACTGATATACAAGATTTGATAGAAGGTCTACCGGGAAAATATGAGTATCCATTGCTAACTTTCAATGCCTTTGCAACCAAAGCAAAAGAGGAGATGGGAATTGAATCCTCAATAATCATCGGAGAAGGATACTTTACCTTCCAAGAGTCTATTGGATTATCATCAGAAGGTCCAGAATATGCAATGACTCATGAGTATACACATCATATACAATTTGCTCTTGATAATGGTGAAAAGTACGAGCCAAGTCAACACGCAAAACGAGAAGAACTAGCGGCAGATACATTAGCAGCGTACTTCCTTGCATACGACGACGGTGGTAGAATGTCCGCCATTAAGATATCCAATATACATGCTATATCATACTCAGTTGGAGATTGCTCATTCAATGATGATGGGCATCATGGCACACCTAGTCAAAGAGGATGTGCTACAAAGTTTGGTGCGTCTCTTTCCGAACAAGATGACGACTTGGAATTGATTGACTTGCAGAATAGATTTAATCGATGGTATGAGAATGTTGATGATTTGAATGACTTATGTCAATATAGTATTTCGGGTGCATCAACATCTCTACTTGATAGAAGTTTGATATTTGGCATGGCCTTTGTTGGTATGTTTGCATTCTAATCGAGATCCAAGAGCCGTCCGTTCATAAACCATATCTCATAGATTTTAGACACTAACTGTTAAGCTTCTGCGGTAGTCGTCGATGCCTTCTCATCGTTACCAGACACCTGCTCCTCCTTCTTCTCATCTCTGTTATTATCTCCTGTATCCATTAATGCCTTGACATATCTACAACCCATATTAAATGTTGTCATACCCCACTCCTTTACTACCAAACTAGCTGATTTCAAACTAGGTATAACTATTTGTTGTATTGATAACTTGACTTGATCAATATATGGTACAAGTTTCTCTCTCGTCTCCTTGGATAAAACAACATGATACATTTTGATCATATCACTCTGTATCTGTTTGACAACCTCTCTTGTATAACTACCTTCAGGTGCTACAAAGTTAATTACCTTCTTTATATCTGATTGAATTTGTTGTATAACTTCAATAGTAATTTCTTTTATATCAAATGTAAGTTTATTTTGATTTTGATATGTATTTAGTATTGATTTGGTTTGGGTGGTTTTGTCAGACATTATGGCATCGTTTAGTGCCTTTTCGTGATTTGATATTGTTGGTTTGTTTGTCTTCTCTATGTCATCGTTGTTTGTTGTTTCTTCTGGTACTTTAGTAGTCATATTGTCAACTTGTTCGATTGGTATCTCTCCTCCTTTAGACTGCTGCTGCTGTTCATTGAGTTGTGCTGCCAATCTATCACGCTCCATCTTCACCCTATCACTTTCTAACCTTACATCATCGAATATTTCTGGATTTGCTTGTAATATCTCTTCCCTGTAAATATGATACACAACAGAGATGTAGAAATAGCAATGAGTGAGTAAAATTGGACACATCATGTGGTCAAAAATACAGATACTTACAAATCTTCTTCAATCTGTAAACATTCAGTAGCAGCATCTATATAATCTTGATGTGTATACACAATCTCCTCTCCGGTATTCTCATCTGTTTCATGTACCAATTCAAATCCACGTGAGGTACATATCTCTTCTAACTCTTCATTTGTCATTGCTTCGAGATTATAATACTCCTCGTCATTGTCATTTTTTGTTGTTGTGGTAGTAGAAGTAGTTGCTTCTTCGGCTGCCGCCAACGATGATGAAAGGAATATACATATGTATGTGAATGATATGAGTAGTTTATTATTGCAATTCATGTTGTAAAAGGGGGTATATGGGCGCTAGTCGGCAGCGGATATCTATCGCCTCTTTAGGGGAAAATATAATATGTGAGTACTCTAGTGGCTGGGCGGAGAAAGAAATCATACTCTTTTGCTGATTGCAAATCCTCTAGATATGCTTGATTGTTACACAATACAAACTCCTCCTCTTATACGATTACTACCGATACAACAATACGCCGCCAGTTACTATCAACTATCTAGTGTGTACGGTCTCAATTGGTGGTGGTTGAGATAAGTTATCTTTTTTCTTTGCGGTATCCTTCTCTTTTATTTTATGAGTACTTTAATAACGTGCACTGTAACCAGTGCAGTGCATGCGAGGTTTTAGTGCATGAAATCTGCACTAGTGAAGCCCCAAAATGCACGCATGAGCGATAGCGAATGCGGGCATGTGGGGCTGAACGC
>Ga0214479_100675_pt1 | contig 18596 bp, 15 predicted proteins | sample M1_20Mar14CPVII9_5_FD_165054 | JGI IMG/M metagenome (GOLD analysis project Ga0214479, IMG submission 165054) | Marine eukaryotic communities from Monterey Bay, California, United States - M1_20Mar14CPVII9sort6BwellE14 | ecosystem: Environmental > Aquatic > Marine > Unclassified | place: USA...
TGAAGGACTAAAGAAGATTGACAAGCGGGCATTTAACGAATGCATATCATTAGAGAGGATCAATACCTCCTACACTGACAAAATTGAGCACTGCGTTTTCAACATGTCACAAATTGAAGGAGGTAGTGCTAAATGAGGGTCTTAAGAGGATTGGTAGATCATTTGACAAATGCAAGGCATTAGAGAGTATCAATTTACCCTCAACTCTGACGGACATCGGTTATGCTGCATTTAATAACTGCAGTAATTTGAGACAGGTACGATAGTGCTAAACGAGGGGCTAAAAAAGATTGGACAGTGTGCATTTTCGAATTGCGAAGCATTGGAAACCATCAATTTACCCTCAACTCTGATCACGATTGATAGAGATGCATTTAGGGGTTGTACCAGATTGAGAGAGGTAACCAGATATTTGGTCAACTGCATTCCCAGAGGTTGGACATTTTGTATTCTATAATTGCTCGGCATTGGAAAGAATCACCTTTCCCAATCTCTCATCCCGTTTGGAAGATATCATTCAAGCTGGGCAAGTACATATTCAGAACAAGATTCAACGATGTACACATATCAACCGAAGTTATATTGAATGGAGAAGAGGGGGTACTATTTATATATCTGCGGACGTGGCGAGAAGAATTTGTAGAAGGGATGAGTGGTATTTAGTAAAAAGAACAAAAGAGCAACTTCATCATATTGTCAATTGGATAAAGTACTATGAAATGAAGGAGGCAACATCACTCTTCGAACTAGCTCTGTGGAAGTCCAAGATTGATCAAGTAGATGACGATATCTGTGCAAGTGACCGAGATACATGCCGTATTGAGGTGCCTGGGCCAGTGAAGGATTCTATCTTGCAGTATCTATATGGTGTTGACATACCACAGGCATAATTAGATCGTCAGTTCTTCTTTTCTAATCTCTAATAATACTATACATTAAGTTTTAAAAGAAGTGTACAAAAGCCGCTCTTCTGCTACTTCCTAATTATAATCGATAACTCGTCTGCTATCGTTCTCTTCCCTCTCGACTAACTTTGTGTCTTCTGCTGTTGAAATCTGTAGGAGAAGTTATACTAAAAGAAGAAGACTGAACCTCATCAGGTGCTGGCACTGGATTCTCGTGTCCATCACCTATCCAATCTACATCATCATCCGACCAGTCATCATCGTTGTTGCCATGGCCATCGTCTGTCCAATCTTTGGTTGAATATGGAGGATACTATACGAATGAAAAGATAACATAAGATAAGTCAGTTTGGATGTAATGATAGAAGCAAATCCATTATTCATATTCAAGTATACTCACAGTCCATATAGGCTTGGGCGTCGGTGGTGGTGTTGGAAGAGGAGGCCTATCATGAAGAGACAAGGGTTGGGGTTAGTACATCGCATCATCTACAAAAGGCAAAGAGTAGTAGCACCATATTACACTTACCTTGGCCAAGTAGGCTTGGGCGTGCTTGGAATGTTGTTTGGACTAGCAGTAGGCACTGATGTTGAACCAATTTCGGTAACTGGATCAGTATCGAAGTCCCCATCAACAACTGCGGCACCTTGTAGTATAGAACAATCATCATCACCACACTCGGCCTCTTCTACATTCTCTTGTAGTTCGATAGTAAAGTTACCATTATCAATTTGCTCCGCCATGAATCGGATTGTATCATTATACAATGTTGATATCTCCACAAGTTCTGTACAGGCAATGTTGCCGCATAGCTCGCTCAAGACGAGGTCATAGACAACCTTAAGTTGTTCTTCATCATCCAAAAGGGTAGTATTTGTAACATTCACGTCTTTTACACTTTGACCTTCGGCTAAACTCTCAGCAGCAACATTCTCAATAGTCTCCTCTAAGACCTGGATAGTAGTGTTAGTAACAACTTGATTAAGCCTTCTTCGTCCTCGAGTATCATCGATTGTGGTGATATTGAGAACTATTTCATTACCAGAACTTATCACTGTTATTGACGATTCATTGTCTGTGTTGCTTGGTGAAGGAGCAGGCGTGGACTCACGAATCGTTGGGCTTGCCGACGGCTGATGAGACGGCGATGTAGACGGCATTTTGCTGGGGCTCCTTGAAGGAGTTTGACTTGGGCCCTGAGACGGCTGTGAGACGAATCAGATGTGAAGAGAGAAGAGACGGAAAGAGTTAGTGCATGTTTGAGATGACGGCTGTGATGAGAATATGATACGGTATTCTCAAGTAGTCAAGAGATAGACTTGATTCAGAGACAAACAACAACAGAAGCTTACCTCTTTTGATGGTTGAGATGTCGGGCCAGCCGTAGGCTGAGATGACGGTGACACCGAGGGTGATCTGCTCGGTTTGCTAGTAGTTGGACTTGCTGATGGTTCCCTTGATGGTGATTGAGTTGGTGAAACCGTTCCTTGAACAGGAGCATTAGACGGTGCCTTAGAGGGTGATGCCGATGGTGCCATAGAAGGCGACGCCGATGGTGCCTGTGTAGGTTGCTGTGTCGGGCTGGACGAAGGCGAGCTTGTAACTGTAGTGGGCGGTATAAGCACCTTATCAATGGTATGAACAACACCATTACAAGCCTTAACATCGAAGAGCGGGATAACAGTCGAATTATTGATCTTGATACCTGTTTCGTCCTTGGTAATTGTAGTATCGTCCCCATTGAGCATCGTGAGTTGTAGATTGTTAAACAAGTCATCGCTGAAAATAGCACCAGCATCAATATGGTACAGAAGGATATCCGTTAAATTTGCATCTGGAGGAATATTATCAAGGAAGTCATTGAATGCTTCGTCGGTCGGGGCTGTACAGTTGTAGTGAGATCGCATGAGATGAGTACATATGATATGAGCAAAGTAGAGAGGTGAGACATACGAGAAAGAACAACTTACCAAACAAAGTTAAAGGTCCGTCTCCTTCAAGAGCACCCAATAGATCAGTCTCTACAGCAGCACCAATAAGAATGGAATATGTAGAGTTATTCTCCTCGAGAAACTCAGCAATTGTCAAGCAAGGCGTTGGGCCTGGAGTACCGACTATCGGAGCATTTGTTGGCTGTTTCGAAGGTGAAGATGAGGGTTGACTTGACGGACCAGTTGTTGGACTTTGTGAAGGCTGTGTGATAAGAAGAGACAAGAGACGAGACATGAAGAGAGTGAGTGTATATATGATAGTGTGATGATAAGATAAGGCATCCTCAACCAAGCGATATCGTAGTCTCTATACAGACAACACATACACACAACAAACAAAAACTTACCTCTTTTGACGGCTGAGATGTCGGAACAGATGTGGGTTGAGATGACGGGGCGGACGTGGGCTGTCTAGACGGTACACGTGAAGGACTTTTGGAAGGCGGGCTCGTGACAGGATCGTTATTCGGAGATCTTGTCGGTGCTCTACTTGGAGATTGCGTTGGATTTCTCGATGGCATCGTTGATGGTTCAACAGATGTCGAAGGCGAATCACTGTTTGTAGGCGTAGTAGATGGTTCCAAAGACTGGGAAGGCACACTAGAACGAGATGGTTCCAATGAGGGATTCAAACTCGGCAAATCGCTTGGGAGATTGCTAGGGGATTGCGATGGATGAACACTTGATTGTCGTGTTGGTACGAATGATGGAAGGTTGCTTGGTTGTTCTGAGGGTTCAAGGGACAGTGTAGGTGTTTCTGACTTGCTAGGTTGCAAACTAATGATATGATATGAGGTATGAAAGAGTGTATGAGTAAAAAAGGATACCGCTCAACCAAAAAAAGAGACACAAGATATGTACATAGACTCACCTGGGCTCACTCGATTCTGATGGGACGTAAGATGGTTGTTGTGATGGTTGACTTGATGGTAAACTAGATAGAGAGGGAACTGTACTCTCGCTTGGCTGTGATGAGGGTTGTGCTGAGTCCGATGGAACTTGACTTTGGCTAGGCGTTGAGGTGGTTGGACTTGCTGTTGCCGAAGAAGTGCTGCCATTGTCTAATACCAATCCCGAATCTGTCCCTTCTGAATCTAAGGGTATCGTTGTTTGTTTCATGTAGATTATTGATCCAGACCATGTAATATCATTACCGTATACTGCACTGGCTGGGATGTATATACACTTCATATCGTTATTACCCGTATCCTCCTTGTTAGTACTACTATCGGTAGTATCAGGAGTAGATGCCAAGATACTTCTATAGTCCACATTCTTTGTAATCATCTTACCGCCGTCGTCTTGCACATTGATACTTGTAATGTCAACGTACAAATGTACCCTACTTTGCTGCGGTTGTTCGGCGGCAGTAGAAATCTTATCTTCTTCCATTAGATGTCTATTATCTGAATGAACATGCTTATACCGATGGTCTTGATTCTTCTTCTTTTTTGGAGAAGTATTAATTGTATGCTTGTTATGTTGAATCTGTTGCAAAAATGACGCAGCCTCGTCTTCTCCGTCCTTTATACTACTACTCGTACTACTAATCTCATCCGATGCTGCTTGATGTTTCTCAATCCAACTATCCCATGAATCAGTTAATGAATTTGACCAACTATAAATTACATTACTCTCTTCTCCTTCTTTTTCTCCTTGTTGTTGACTGTCCGTCGTCGAGTCGTCATCATTATAGACTTCGGCACAGTCTGATTCAACTAAGTCACCGTTATATGGAGTAATTACAATCTTATTAACATCTGATTCTTCCGATTGTTGATTCCATGTATCCCAATCGAGTAGTGAGTTTGACCAACTATTGATATTCCGGCTGCCTTCTTCAGCAGCGACTTGTTGTATTCTAACAAGCTCTCTACTGTAAAGCCGCGCTACACCCTGTACTAGACCACTATTCATATTAACGATAAGCAGTGCAAAGTCATCTTGATTCTTTGCAACTAAATAAACAACATTCTTCTCGTAGCCATCTATCAAACCGCCATAACTAAAGGTTGATCCATCTAATGTTGAGATTTTAGTACGCGATGGAATTTCATATGTTTGTACTTCTATCAGATCAATTTGATAGTTCTCTTTCATATAGGTTATTATTTCATTTATATTTGTTAGTCGACGGTCTTCAGAGGGGAGGTTATCATTCCAAAAACTAGGCAGTAAATGTTGTGAAATCTCTTCCGACCTCTCTTTTTCTGTAGTTTCTACTTCTTCTACTAGTAGTAGCTGTCGTCTGTTAATTAGATGATTTGCTATTCGATTACTCTTCTTACTTATTACACTGTCATTATTCTTAGCAGCATTATTCTTATTATATCGACGTAGTGATTTGTCAAGTAGATATATTCGATGCTGTTCTGTAGTAAGTTGAGCTGCAGCTGATGTGGATATTGTTTGACAGCATATTAAAAGAGTGACTATTATTGCAATGTAGGATATCATCATATCCCGTCTCTTTGTGTTATATTACTTATATAATAATTTGCACTTAATTGATTTTTGATCTTCTTCATATAACCCGCTATCTCTAAGGCTCAACAATCTATTGCAACAAAATATAGAGATCAGGGCAGTCAGTATTGCTTAGTTGTTGTTGTAGGGAGATGTCGTCGACCATCAAGGCAATGCCGACGACAAGAAGAGATCATCGTTCATATCTGATTTACACTCTCCGTTTAGTTTTAGCAAAAAAGATACCGGTAAGACTTGAGGCTCGGAACTACATAACGCTGCAATAGTATGTAGCTGTATGTAGCTCTTTTTGATAGAGTTGCGGCGGCGGAATAGGAATATAATATATCATCACTGCTTGTTGTTGAATAGTTTGGTGACATTATCGATTCTTCGTCTTAAAAGCCCGAGTATATAACACCTTAAAAAAATTATCTCCAAAAAAAAAAGGAACACATCATATTATATGCACACAAAATTTTAAGTCCGCTATTAATTCTACGCACCCTCTAGGACAATATATCATAAAGATAAGCTTAGCACGGTTTGGGGAGGAGTAAAGGATAAAGAAAGATGAGTGCAACCGATGATAGTAACGATCAGCACGGTGGCGATGGAGATATGAAAAAATCGAGCAAAAAAGAGTGCATATCATGTGAACAAAATAATGTCGAAAACATTACCGAGGGTATTGACAGTGTAGCTATACAGGACGATGTGTCTACGTGTGCTAATTGTGGTAAAGAGGGACATAACGATGATATGAATACATGCAACAAATGCAAATTGGTAAAGTATTGCAACGGAACATGCAAAAAGAAACACCGAAAGAAGCATAAGAAAAGGTGTGAGGAATATGTCAGACTTGCTGCTGATAAACATAATGAAGAACTTAGAATCGCCGCTGAGTTGCATGATGAAGAACTATTCAAGCAGCCTCCATCAATATTGGGAGATTGTCCGATTTGTTTCCTACGAATACCAACACTCGGAACGGGGAGTAAATATATGTCATGCTGTGGAAAGACAATATGCAGCGGATGTAGTTATGCAGATGTTTATGATGATCAAGGGAATGAAGTGGACATTATCAAGCAAAACGAGTGTGCATTTTGCAGAGTTTTGGCTCCTATCACAGATGAGGAGATGATGAAAAGGATAAAGAAGCGAGCCGAGGATGGTGATGCCGAAGCAATCTACAATCTAGGATGTTACCATAATCAAGGGGATTATGGTTTCCCTCAAGACTATGATAAGGCATTAGAATGCTGGCATCGTGCAGCAGAACTTAGTTATGTCAAAGCATATCTCAATATTGGTTACTTCTATGAAATGGGACTAGGAGTAGAAGTTGATAGGAAGAAGGCCGAGAATTATTACGAGTTAGCAGCTATTGGAGGAAATGTTACGGCGAGGTTCAATCTAGCTATCATTGAGGCACGTGCAGGCAATTTCAAAAGAGCATTGAAGCATCACATGATTGCAATAAAGGGTGGAGAAGAAGACTCTTTGAAGAGTATCCAATTGTTATACGAAGATGGCTATGCAACAAAAGAAGATTATATGAAGGCGTTACAATTATATCAGATGTACTTGGCCGAGATAAAGAGTAAACAGAGAGATGAGGCTGCTGCGGGACATGTTGAGTATCGTTACTATTGATGAAAGGCAGGAATCGAAGAAGGGTATGTAAATAAATAAGTGCAAGGCATGTATCTAATCTATCTAGAAGATAGCATCACATTATTAACTAGGGTTTAAGATTCTCTACTAAATATTATATGATACAGACATGAGATATCCACCATTATAAACAAAATGGTTCCATTTAGCACAAACATACTCGACTTATTCATCCTATACATGGAATACCCGCCATTTAAGGCACATAGGGTACCATTTGGCACATGAATATACTCAACTTAAAACGTCCAACTAATCATACTACTCAACCACCACCCACTACCACTACAATTTACCCATCAAGATGATCAGCAGACAAAGCATCCGAACTACTACCCGGTTCATCAGTTATACTAGTTTCATTCAATTTAGCTTGTAGTCTTTCTATTTCCTTTTTACGAAAATATTCAGTTGCCACACTTGCTGGTGGATTATCCCTCTTGTCAGTGCCTCCTCTTCCACTTGCACTAGCCTCCTTACTTGCACTACCCTTACTAGCCGCACTGCTATTAGTAGTAGACTTATCCATCTTATTAAAATGTTTCACACCGGCGGGCATATTCTTTAACCGTTCTTGACTTAATCTTATTAGTTCCTGTTGTCTTGCTAACTTCTCGGCACCTGACAATATGATAGAATATGATTGGTACGGAATGGCGTATGACGTATCAGCATGTAAAAGATTAGTTATGTATTTAAGTTTTGTATGTCAAAAACATGATGACATACAAGATATTGTGCACACACATCACAAATATAAATACTTACGAGCCTTCTCATTCATCTTACGAATACCAATCGGCAGCCTATAATTCTTTGCATCATCTAAACTATCCTCATCTGAATTAGAATGTTGTATACTAGGTGCAATCATTTCAATTGGTATCATTTTAGGACCCTTCTCGAATGACTGCTGTGCTGCTATTGCATCGGTTTGTTGTGCGGCTCTTTCAGCTTTTAGTTGATTTTCGAGTTCGCGAAAGTGTAGCATTGCTACTGGCTGTTTTGTGTTTATTGAAGTATTATTTGGAGGAGTGTGTATTGTTGATACTGATTTAGTTTGACACAGTATATTTGTTTTAGTTTCGGGTGTTGTTGATTGTTTAGTAGTGATGTTGGTTGATATTGATTGGTTGTTGGTTGATGCACCTTCTTGAGTAGATTCCATTTTTTATATAGTATTATCGTATGTTGCTGCGTGATATCGCCGTTAATAATTCTAATTATTTGGTACTAGGGATATCTCTAGGCCGTGTATATATTTATGATTATACAAAGTCAAATGTCTAGATGTGCCACGAGATAATATGAGAGGAGAAGGTTCACCCTCGCAAAATTAGTAAGCAAAATTTTTGATGTATGCTCAACTTTTGTAACGCCGTGTCGTCAGCACCAGCCTATTATTATTTACTCTGATTTTATACTACTTGATATAGCAACACTGTTATTATTGTTCGGGTAGGCTGTGATGTTTACCAGCTGTCAGTATTGCAAATTTAGAGAGGCTTAGTTATTGCTGGACGGAATGGATGTAGATTGTTATCCGTTTGAGCTTCAAGTCTTACCGGTATCCTTCTCAACTTTAAATGAGAGGAGGCAAAAGAGATGATAACTGATCGTCGGACCTATTATGGTAGCAGAAGAGATATGAGAGTGTCGCTAATAGAATACTAGGCCGCTCCGCTAATATGTGGCACACGTGATAGATGTAATCGCCCCCATAGTCTTTATAGATTATATGACATCTACCTTTGACATTGACAGCCCGCCACTGTATACTAGTACCGGCTAGGAATCTTACTCATCAGCCTCGTCCTCTTCGGTCTTATCACTTTCCTTCAGTGCAGCAATCATAGCCTCCCTCGAGCCATCCACATCCAATCCCTTCTCATTGAGCTTGATACGAAGTTCACTAACTCTCATGGTACTAAATTGATCCCCGCTACTTTTCTCTGTATCAGAATTCTTCTCCTCCTTGTCACGTGTCACAGCCGTTAGAAGATCAGCAAACACACTTCCTGGAACATCCTTTAGCGATACTTTCTCTAGCACATCCTTCCCATTCTCCACGACAAAGTCAATCACTGCCTCCTTGAGTAATGCACAATTCATAGATTCAGAATAGAGTAGATTATCCATCATATTCTCGACAGTGATTTCGGTTACTTTGACATAATATGCCTCCGCTTCTAACTTTAAATTCACTACCCCATACTTATTACAGGCATTAATGAGATCCTTGGCATTATTCTTTAGTTCCTCATCCGATAATTTACCACCGTAACAATAATATATCATGTGCTTAAATATCTCCGGTTTGACATCCGTAATTGATACTGTAGTAACATTCCCCTCATCCGATGCCTTGCATAATTCTGCCAATGTTGGTATGTCTTGAAGAATAAAACGATGGGCATATAAACTGGTAGAAGTCTTTGTTCTCTTCTTTCTGCTACTTCTTCCACTAACATTTTCATTTCCACTACCTACTTCAAATACTATATCAGCAGATTCTTCATGCATAAACTTTTGGAGGATGTTTTTATTCAGTGGATTATTTGGGACGAATTGTTTTGTTGTTGGGCTGGGCAGTTGTTTTGATATGATTGATCGATCTCTCATTCTAACTTCAATTGTTAATGTTCCTTCACTGTTAAGAGCACCCAATAAAGTCTCACGGAGAGCAAAATTATCAGCATCATTACTTGTGGAGGATAGATTGTATATAGACACCGTCAGGTTAACCACTTCTTTTTCATTTGAATCCTTGACACTATATCCAAAATCAATATTTTTGAGGGCGACTTTCGCCGTCCACTCATCAACACTATTATTGAGTATGTCGCCATCACTCTTAATATACAGAGAAACCATTCCCTCCTCGGCATTATCTTCTGGATTTGTGCTATCGTGATAACCGTGTGGCCACAATATCAACTTCCATCGACGTCCCATACAATTGAAGTGGGCAGAGTTACTATCTGCATTACTCAAGCTGGCAAATTGATGAAATCGAACCTCCGTCTTTCTCCATTGATTGTTGCTAACTTGTGTTGGCGGCGTACCGACATCTACTACCGCTGTTACTACGTTCGTCATCGAAATAATCGTATTGTATATATGATATATTGATACCTAGAGAGAGCCACAAACTGAGCCGAATCGCCACAATCGATAAAGCGTTGAAATAGTGATATATCGATTATATTGTGAGTATCGTGAAAGGCGTATATGATACCTATACTAAGCGAGAGACAAGTCTGATCTCGTTAGTAATTCAACAGAAAAGATGAGATTTTAGTAATTGCCGGGGCGGTATCTTATGGTATCCATTTCAACCTTTTCACTCAATCATGAACAGTCATCACGTAGGTCTCCATATCAACTGCAACTAAGGCGCCAATAGAGCATTTCGTGTACCACCAGTATAGTCAATAGATCTATATTTTACTAATCTTTCAATCGATAGAGGTTTAGTTGTGCTGGAGTGGATATATTGATACTTACAACACAAAAAAGTTGTAACCATACACAAAATTACAAAAAAACTATCCATATCCCTATACTAAAGAGGGCCAATAAAGGATATCGTATACCACCAGTATAGTCAGTAGATCTATATTGTATCGTAACCCTTTATCGATTTGTGGTGGTTTCAGGACGGTTGTGTGGATATTCGATACTTTGTTGTACATACAAAAAAGTTGTGCACAACCACACAAAATTACAAATATACAATTACTATTACTCTAGAGAAGGGCCAATACAACAACATTTCGTATACCACCAGAATAGTCAAGAGCTCCATTTGATACTATCTTTCGACTGGTGGTAGCGTAAGGGCGGTGGAGTGGATTAAAGAGTGAGAAAATAAGTTGCACAACCAATACAAAATTACAAAAATCTACCTCTTCATCTTCTCACAAACAATACACCGAATAGCGCTGTGCAGGAAAGAAGCTAATACATGAAACTGAAGAAGATGGTATATGCTTCTATCAGATTGAATGTTGTCGTTGCAGCGTTGTTGATAGTGTCGATGGCGCTGCTTTATCCTTCGGTCAATGGTGGTATCCAAACAAATGCAAATGAAGAAGTTAAACAGGAAGTAGGAGATGGTTACTGTTCTTCATTATCGAATGGACAATGCCTGAACGATGGTATATCATACAATGAAATAACTGTCGATAGTGACAGTATAGATGAAAAACATCGACAAAATCTTTTCGAGAAAGCAATGAAAGCAACACAAACTCAGAATTGGCAAAATGCAATCTCAATCTTTAATGAAATATATACAATAGCACGAACACATTATGAGTGGAAACAGATGAAAATGGTACATTACATGCATGGTATGACATTACTTCAATTAAAACAACCATCAACTGCCTTACATTACTTTAAAAGTGCAATGATGTTGGCCGAGTTTGAATCAAACAAGATAGAAGATGGTGATATGAATAGCAAGCGAGAAGAATTGGGCATGTTTATGCAACAGGTATCAACAATAGTCATGGGAATCGGTAAACAAGTCTTCTTGGAAGCACATCAATCTATACAAACTAGCAGTGGAGATGTTGATTTGATATATGCAGCTGTACAATATGCACATGCAGTTAACAAACTCGAAGAAGCAAACGAGATGATTAATGCATTACAAACGATACAACCAAATCATTTAGGTGCCATGCTTGAGTTGGGATTGATATCAAATCAACAAGGTCAAGATACTAAAGCACTTGATATATTACGGCAAGTATCAAGTAGATCAAATGAACTTACAATACATGAACAATCATCACTATATCACACATTGGCCGCATTAGAATGCAAAGTTGAACAGATATCACATGAATGTGTGAATGGATGGTATAAATCATTCATGACAGAGATTAATATGCTACCGATCAATCGAGATTATATTGCCACAACGGCAGCCGTGAATGTTTGCAATATCAAACTCAAACTGCTATTAAAAGAAGACAATATATCTGCAACATCATCATCAACATCACCACCTCACAAACGATACAACGAGGCAGTGGAACAAGTAGCAAAGATTGGACATATAGCCACAAACTTACATTTAATCAATCATCCATTACAATTACCACAAAGGTTAATACGTGATATATCCTTTGCACCATATCCTAATAAATCAATAGTAAGTAAAGCAGTACAGCATTTAGAGACCAACTTTGAGATAATACAAGACGAGATAATGTCAGCTGATAAGTCAGGCATGTTACGAAAAGTGGCAGCATTAGATCATGAAGGATTACACACCGCAGGTGAATGGAAGGAATTCAACATATTAGCACATGGCAAGGTCAATATACCGGCTATTCAACTACTCCCCAAAACATTAAAGATTATACTTAAATTACAAGATGCAACAAATATGGTACTGGGTGGTACGAAAGTATCATTAATGCAACCTGGGACAATTGTTCGTCCACATACTGGTCAAACTAATGCTCGATTACGTATCCATCTTGGTGTTGCAATACCAGACGGCAGACCAAGAATACGAGTGGGTAATGAAACAAAATCATGGATAGAGGGTAAATGTTTAGTTATTGATGATTCCTATGTTCATGAAGTGTGGCATCCAGGTACTGAACGACGAATAGTACTTATAGTGGATGTATGGCATCCTGAAATGAATGATAGAATGAGAAGAGATAGTTTATCGGTAGTATCTCCACAGCAACAAGATTTATATCAACGATATATAAGTGATACAAGAGCTGAATTGAGACGATGGGGAGTACCCGAGGATATGATACCTCAACAGTCTTCTATCTTAATATCAGAAGTAGTAGTGTAGGATGAGATTGGAATCTACATTATACTCAACAAAAGATCATCTATTGGCAGAACATTAGTTTACTTCATATACAAAGGAAGATCCGCATTGGTATCTGACAAGTTAGTTAAGCAAGATCATCTTCATTCTCCCAAGTTACCGACATGGCTGGCATATACCAGACCAGCAGCCAAGGGGACCACCTTGACTACAACGTCCTCCACAGAAACGAGGACCTTTCTCACAAGTTTCTCCTGCTTCTCGACATTGACATTCTTCATCCTCATCCTCGGTTATGAACTTGACTGCTTCAATTGCACCACGAAGGTGAGCCGAAGCCTCGGCTTGGTTTGACTCCCCAGCAGCCCTAATACACATACCGGCTTGGCAGATAGTTTCTCCTGTATCCTCTCCGCAGCAATACACATTGACTCCACAAGTTTGACCTACCTCCCGACAACCAGCAACCAAAGATGTAAGAGTAAGAACATAGGTTAAAACCAAAGCTAGGAGTTTCATGTTTGTTTGATAAGCTAAGATGATGATATGATGATAATGTTGATATTGATATGAGATACGATAAGAGAAGTGAGGATCGAGTTTTCAATTGACTGTTGTTTGAGTTTTTATTTTATGGATGAAACTGAGAACCACATTAGAATACATAGGCTTTTAGTGTCTTGAGAGTAATGAACATGGCCTATCTTGACTCGTTAGATCTTGCTTAGGGTATCCTACTAGGCAGGGGCGAGTATACGGTATCCTGTAAAGACATAAAGAATAGAGTTTGCTCCTATCACGGCTCATATGCACGGCTAACACGCCCTCAATCAACGCCTAAGAGCTCATAATAAATCATGAACAGATCACCGTGTTATCTACTTGTACTGTTGGCAGTATGCCTACAACTATCATCGGCCTTTGTGCCGTCAAATTTTGTACAACAAACAAATAATATCAATCATAAAAAATCTCCAATTGCAACTCTCAACAACAACAAGAAGCAATCCTCTGCGCTTCATATCAGCATTGGCAGTGTCGATAGCTCAATAGGTACAATATCCACTACAATATCATCAATATTACCTACTGCTACTCCACTACGACGTCATGCTAAACTTCTCCTACTACTCTTAACAACTGTTATTATAATTGCAACTAAAAAGAAGAGTAGTTTATTATGGCCAGGTACATATAGTAGTGATAGTAATAACGAATATCCATTACCACCGGGTAGTTTTGGTTGTCCATTTATTGGTTATGATTTATTTAGGTACGTGTCGTCTCGTCGTGGTATATAGTTTGTGTTATGATTTCGTTTTTGTGCATATGATATGCTCAACTTAACGTATGCTCACTTGATTGTGCTCATGACACTATCGTACATATACCCATAATGTATACACTATTAAATACCTCATGCTCATCATAGCGGTACCAAAGACTATGGATACATGGCAAAGATACATAAATTATCACGTAAAATGGCAAACACATCCAAAATCTTCAAATCATACACATTTGGTATGCCAATCGTTAGTATTACAGGTATGAAGAATGTCAAACAAGCTTTAAAGAACGAGTTCAAAGATGACGGAGTTAACATGTTCATGGTTGGTGATGCAAACTTGGGTGATTTACTTGGTGATAAATCTGTATTATATGAAAATAAGTCTAGTACGCACGGTTTATTACGAAGGCTAGCCGGCAGTGCCATGACACCTGCGGCTATTAATGATGCCTTACCTTCTATTCAAGATGCGGCTAATTATCAAGTTGACAAGTTATTAAAACAAACTAAAGATGGGAAGGAAGTTGAGATGGAAAGGATCTTTACAGACTACACGCTAGACTTGGCATGGAAACAAATATTGGGATTAGATCTAAAAGAGGAGGAGGTACCTACATTTCATAAGGCAGTACAAGATTGGATCGGTGGAATGGGTAGTTTGTTTTTGCTATTACCATTCCGTATACCCGGTTTGTTAACATATACCAAGGTTGGTAAGGCACGTATGTATTTAGAATCAAAGGTAGAAGACAAGTTAGTAAAGTTGGATAGAGATGGTCCCGATAATTCGACATTGAGTAAGTTATACTTTGCTACTGATGAAGAGACGGGTGAACGGATGACACGGAAACAAATTATTGACAATGCCTTGATTCTTATCTTGGCGGGGAGTGAAACATCCTCGTCGACATTAACAACAACATCATTAATGCTAGCTTTAAATAAGGACGTATGGGAAAAGATCAAGGCCGAGCAACGTGAGATTGTTGCAAAGCATGGTGAAGAATCAACAAGGCAGAGTATCGATGCTTGTGTATATTTAGATGCCGTCATTAGGGAGGCATTACGTATCAAACCTCTCGAAGGAATGGAGTTTCGACAAGTCTCGGACTCTAATATGGTAGTTGATGGAAAGAGGATACCAAAGAATTGGATAGCAATGCTCAATATCAAAAACACTCATTGGGAGGACCCAGCCGTATACCAAGAAGACGGTAGTCACATGGATATTGTTAAGGGGTTTAAGCCTGAGCGATGGCTTGATGATTCTACAAAGCCAGGTGAATGGATGCCGTTTGGAGATGGAAGACGCCGATGTATTGGAGAGAGGCTTGCTTGGGCGGAAATGAAAGTGATGTTATCCATTCTAGCACGTCGTGTAGAAGACTATGAATTGGTGAATAAAGATTGTGGCACTAAGTGGAAACCAGAAGCATTTCTTTCTAGACCATTGGATGGAGTTTTGGTCAAGGCTACTCCTTCTGCTACAGTGGTATAAAGAGAGGGTGGGATTATTATTATTATTGAATGTGGGGATAGTATATGCACAGAATGAACAGATGAATGAATGAAAGAAGAGTAAATGCCTGCACAGATGTATCAAATAAATCCAAGAACTATAATGTTTAATATGAAGAACAATGAACAACCCATTGTTCTAATGTATGTTGAGTAGCTAAACTCATACATAGGATACCGGATGGTATCTCTGCCAACTCTCATAAAAATTAATTGCAGCCCATTGCAACATGGATAGAATTGCAAATAACTCCTACTTACTCCTCTACGGCATCTCTAATTAACTACAATACACAAGAACACCATCACTATAATGTCAAGATAGATTCTTCTCGTGAATATGAAATTACAAATAGCTCAAAGTAATAATTTACTACACAAAACAACCAAAATTCAAAATGGTGCACCTAATAATTTATGTTGGTGTATCTCATCATTTCGTATGAAATTGATTGGTATATCATTATTGTGTTTTGCAGGTAGTATTCTATATAGAGAAACATTATTTGATATTATCAATAGTGGCAGTAGCAGTAGTGTTGTTGGGGTACGGCTTGGCAAGCAGCAGTTAGTTAATAATGATGGTTCATCTGATCAAAATTATGTTGAAAAGAAAAGTCTAACGAGTATACAGCAAATTATATTATTAGGCGAAAGACATTCGGGTACAAATTGGATCACTGATTATTTAGTTGATTGTTTCGGTGATGATATTAAGGTACGTTTCGGGTGTGTGTATGTGGTGTTTAGGGGTATGTGCATATCATATGTTACAAATTATTGCAATTGCAACTTACAATCTTATATTACTTTTCTCCGTCTATCATATAATATACTAGGTATCAAATGATTATAAAAGAGGTAAACATTTGTTCCAAGAAGATGATATTGAGCTCGTTCCTGAGAGTTCTGCTGCGGTAAGTTATATATGTGTTGAGATATATTATGTGGTCTAACTATAAAGTATATATGTTGCTATATCTAATCTACTATAATGTATAGGTTGTTGCCATGTTTAGAGATCCGCATGACTGGGTAGAAGCCATGCGTATTGGTATGTGCATTGTGTGCAATTGATATATGATATGGCCTATATTCATATGCACAACTAACATACTTATATCCATAAACGTATAGAACCACATCATTCATTTGATCATGTCGATTGGCATGGCCTGCCAATCAATTATACCAAGGGATGGAGACAACAAGGTGCAACACCACTACCATGGCATGAGTTTGTTACAAAGCCTTGGATTGGACGAAGAGGAAAGGCTGATCGAATTATCCAGAAAACAGTATTAGGCTATCCAATGCATGCTAATTGCACAGATGATTATAAGTGGGTAGATGTTGCACCATGTTCCGAAGAGGATGCCTTGCCCGAAGTGCCAGGATTGGGAATGTATAAGTATGAGAATCAGCACGACGGTAGTGGACGAGCATATCCAAGTATCATTGACTTACGACGTGCCAAGATATTAAATCTCTTATCAGTTGCCAACTTTCGGGGTACGAAAGCCTTCTTCCCATATCGCTTTGAAGAATTGAATATGAACGGTACATCTGAATTGTTGAACAACATTGAGGAGACTACCGGTCTAAAGGCCAAGTGTAATGCAACCAAGGGCAACTCACCGGGAACAAAGATTTCTGGTCATCAAACTACAGTCATTACAAAGCATGATGATTTATCGGATGATTATGTCAAGTGGATGGATCAGTATGTGGATTGGGATGTAGAGAGTAAGATTGGCTATTCAAGAAGAGGTGGTGGAGGTAGTAGTGAAGAAGTACCAATTGCAGTAGAGGAGGAAGAGGCGTCATCACCACCACTCACTACAAATAAGAAGCCCGTGGAAAAGATTATATTACTTGGAGAACGTCACTCTGGTACAAATTGGATAACAGATTATCTTACGAGTTGTTTCGATATCAAAGTGGACAATCATTACAAAAGATTCAAACACTGGTTCCAAGAAGATGATATTGAACGGGTGCCCGAACAATCCGCAGTAGTTATCGTATTATTTCGTGATCCTTTCGACTGGATAGAAGCGATGAGAGTTGAGCCGCATCACTCACCGTATCATCTAAAATGGATAAAGCCGTATGAACCAGATGTCTGGGTTAAGAAATTGACGAAACCATTAGGTTAGAAAGAGTTTGTCACAAAACCGTGGGTTGGCAAGAGAGGCAAGGCAGATCAATTCATTAGAGAAAACAAAATTATTGCAAATGTCACTTGTCTTGATCTATATAGATACGATGAGATAAAGCCTTGCTCGGAAGAGGACTCTCAAATCATAAACGGACTTGCCAATACTAAATATGAGAATCAACACGATGGTAGTGGACGAGCATATCCAAGTATATTGGATCTTAGACGGGCCAAGATGATCAATCACTTGTCAGTTGCCAACTTTAGAGGTACACGAGCATTCCTTCCATTTAGGTTTGAAGACTTGAATATGAACGGCACAGCATCGTTACTCAAGAGTGTAGAAGAAGCTACGGGCCTAAAGTCCAAGTGCAACGCAACGATGGGTAAAGCTCATCGTCATCTAGTGACAAAGAAGATTACAAAACACGAACCACTACCATCTGAATTCATACGATGGATGAATAAGTATGTGGACTGGGAGATAGAGAATAGGATAGGATACTACAAGCGTAGTGAAGAATAGAAGTAGTTTAGGAACAGAGATTATAACTATTTACATAAAAGCACAATCATAGATTCAACTTTGTATCCAGGGATGGATCTTTACCTCATCATCATCATCCGAGTCCGAGATCATTATTAGAGAATCCAAACCCGTATTTGATGTTGTTCGGTATCCTAGTTTCTCCTACTCTTTGCAGCCACTTTAGATATAAAGTATACACATTCAATCAATCGTGTCCATATAGTTTAAGCCCTCTGCTC
>Ga0214479_100676_pt1 | contig 18588 bp, 10 predicted proteins | sample M1_20Mar14CPVII9_5_FD_165054 | JGI IMG/M metagenome (GOLD analysis project Ga0214479, IMG submission 165054) | Marine eukaryotic communities from Monterey Bay, California, United States - M1_20Mar14CPVII9sort6BwellE14 | ecosystem: Environmental > Aquatic > Marine > Unclassified | place: USA...
TGCCATCCTTTAATAAGCATTTATTCACCTTTTGACACAACTCAGCCCTTGCTTTCATCTTTGGCTTGATGCCAATATGGGAGGGTATGTGGTCAAGCAAGAGGCGAGATTCTGGCAACTTATCAGGCAAAGCTCTGGTTTCTTCCGAGCCCACATCTATCAGGCAAAGCTCTTGTTTCTTCCGAGCCCACATCGTCACCTAGCCTCTGGCATCCACACCATGGTATGTTTCAATGGTGTTAAACTTCCTTTTCTTTTTTTATTCTCTAAAACTTACATGTCTTTTCATATCATTTGTCTCACAGCCATCTCAGAGTCTATAGTGTGTAAAACAGCATACAATCGTAGTTGGACGGCGTGTGACGCTGATAAATCTGATGATATTCAATAAAGTCCCATTAGAATTATTAGACAATACAGATTGCTCTAATCATTATTATTCTTATACAATATACGTCAGTTTACCCCAGGTAACTGCAACGTCTAGAAATTGTCCTTCTCCTCCGTGTCATTTAAGAATGAATAGTGAAAATTGGCGAGTGGAACAGATGGACCTACACAATGCTCTATCTTTGTATATGTCGTTGGGTGGGAATGGGGCTCGTCAGGGCTGTTCGAGATGATATGCAGCCTTTTGTAATAACATAAGCAACTGGCTGTTACCGCAATTGAAGAGCCTTATCAGCCCTACCGTTATCAATAATAATAATAATGATAATAATAATAACAATATAACCCTTGGCGTTGGGAGCAAATGATATGCTTCGTGAGGAGAAGTCTCAATTGCAGCAGCACATGACAGTAACAGTATCACTTCAACAGAAGAGGTATGTTGGATTGGTGGCAAAGAACCAACAGAGGAGCAAATACGTTTTCTTGTCGGAACAGGCTCAAATGATATGCTTCGCAACGAGTTGTCCCAATTGCAACCTGTGACTTAATACATTTAAATCTGAGATGAAAGTTAACCACTGCCGTTACAAAACGTGAGAAGTGGCTGCAACAACAGAAGAGGTATGTTGGATTGGTGGCAAAGAACCAACAGAGGAGCAAATACGTTTTCTTGTCGGAACAGGCTCAAATGATATGCTTCGCAACGAGTTGTCCCAATTGCAACCTGTGACTTAATACATTTAAATCTGAGATGAAAGTTAACCACTGCCGTTACAAAACGTGAGAAGTGGCTGTGTGATGGTAATAAATGGGATGCATAATTCCAACCAAATTAAGTACATCGTCGTTGATGTAGAAACACATGATTGGAAGGACGGCGGTCCTCGTAATGGTCGCATTGTCGAGATTGCATGGATGTTATTTGATCGTGATATGAAATGCATTGAATCTAAGCAGTATCGGGTATGACAAGATTGCACAGAAGGCTACTGCTGTTCGTGGTATTGCAACTGAACGCGCGGTTGAATATGGTGTTGACTCTCACCGTGTTTTTGATGAGTTTATTGCGATTGTCAAACAACACCCAATGGCTTTGTCATTGCGCATAATATGAAACACGAAGACTCGATCTTTAAGTGCAATCTCAACAAAGAGCAACAAGTTCAGTGGGGTGATGGGTAGATAAGTGCTTTTGGGAAAAATATAAAACAAGAACTCTTGAATATAAAACAAGAACTCTTGGTGTTAACCTTGTGGAACTCTATGGTGTTGTACACCCAACGAAAGACGATAGTTGTGTCAACTCCTGGCATATGGCCATGGCATGGGCAATCTTTCTTTACTATGTGACAAGCGTATCATATAACAAGATCAAGTGGAAGAACGATTCCAAAGTCAAACGAAAATCCATGATTCCTGTATACAAAACATACGAGAGATATGTACAGAAAAGAAAGTTCAATGGTTGTTGAATTAATCTAACTTTTGTCACTGCTCCAGGATTAGGATAAATTGTACAGCCGTGTAGGCAAGTCGGTATTTACTTCAGCTAGCTTGCCATAGTGTTAACTACTCCTAGTAGAGATTGTGTTCTGTTATGCTTTAATACTAAGGCCGTTACGGTTGGGACGGAATCATTCTGTGTGGGGATCATATTAGAGTCAGGGAGGGCGAAGTATGGACATGACAAATGGAGGGGAGTGGAGGATTCGCCGCAGCAGATGCGTATGGAAACACTTTGCACAACTGTGTAGAGATTTGCCAACCAAGAATGAAGTTAATCAAGATCTGCGGTAGTTAGAGAGGGGATGGAGATTCAAGGACAAGATCATGAACGATAATTCTGATATATTTGCTCCTTGTAAATGCAACCATATTGATTTCCGACACTGAGGACGCGCTTGACGCAGAAAAAAGTATCTTCCACACGGCATTCAAAGCAGAGACACTTATCAAGTAGATTCAGTTTCAATCTGAACTCTACTAGATCAAGCACTCCACCGGAGACGCCTGAACCGACAACTCCACCTGAGACGCCGGTTCTTTTACTAGACACACCAATATCCCTGGATTACCATGCCGACCTCTTAGGAGGTTCAGTGAGGTTACTAATCTAGAGATTGTCAGATGAGGTCCTATGAAGCAACGCAAGAAATGGATTGTTAAGATCGAAGAGAGTCTTTAGGATACCATTTGGATGGAAGTTTTCATTTAACTTCCCTCCACTTGGTCGATTAGTAGACGACGATAAGTAAACCTAAGTATCACTTTTATGTCAATATGATGAGTTGAATTTATAATTTAATTGATTTTTAACTCCCCAGAAATTTCATTTTGCTTCTATTTTATTGATCTTTGAGCTGAGATGATTGAAGATCAAGCCATAAACGAGCAAGATGACAACAAAATACTACACGATGAGAGGGACATTGAAAATATGATATCTGATATGTTCTCTTTAGATCAATCAGAACTCACAGAAAAATTAGATTAAGTTGAACATCTTTGTAAGGAATGGAAGGCGCTGTTCAAAGAATGTCCTGTCACCAAGGAGCAACGCAATAGGATAAATGAAATCTATGATGAGTTGCAAATGATTGTTCCAAATCTGATTCCTTTGCAAGATTTCATGGCCAAGATTGACAGTGAGAGGTTGCAGTGCCGGAAAGAATGGGAATTGGAGCAACAAGAAAAGGAGGAGGAGGAAGCTTTCGAAGCAGTTCGTATTATGCTTGGGGTCTCTAACAACCGAAGCAATTACTTTATTAACATTGAAGAAAACCCAGTACTTGGAAATTATGGCAAAATCTTTATACTGTGTTGCGAAATCAACGATCAAGGATTTGATGCCAACGAGGAGCAACATGTTGAATTCAGCAACCTCCTTGATGAATTGGTAAAGAGTGGTGAAAGTATTGAGCACTATTCTTCCAACCTTCCACAATCTCTTGTTAAAGTCTATGAACAAAAAGTTGGTGATTCTCAACAGGTTCATAAAATGAATGCTTCTCAACCATTTTGGAGTAGAAAGAACAGACGATAAACTGATTGTTGAAAATTCTTGCTTCAACTCATCATATTGACATAAAAGTGATACTACTTATACAACATGTCCAGCGCAGAAACACACTAATGATATATAATATTTACTTCTTGGCTCAACTTCGAGTACTATTGTAGATTCTACACCATTTGCCGTCTGTGAATCTACCGCCTGTATTCTTCGTGCTACTAGAAGAGCTCACTCTTATCGTAGTGTAATTACAGCGGCTGATCCAGGTTTAGCTGATGTGGAAAGAGAGATGTGTGATCAGTTTTCACTATTGGAAAACTCCAAGGGGTCTGGGGATTGTAAAATTTTCTATCTGTCTGTCCAAAAAACGGTGTGGTATCCTAATTTGGTTCTTCGCATGTGGTGCTCCTGTTCTGGTTCTGCTCCCTGCCTCGTCCCCCTCCTCGTGGTAGAATAAGTATCACCCTCTGTCATAAATATTGGACGGTTTCTTCGCATGTACAGTGCTCCTGTTCTTGTTCTGCCCCCTGCCTCGTCCCTCCTCCTCTCACAATAGAATCAGTATCACACCCTCTGTCATAAATATTATATCACTCTGTTCATTATAGTTTTATCCATTGTTCACCTTTATCCAATATGCCCGATGTACTAATATCTCTAGTAAAAGAACATGTTGTAATTCTAATTCCATCACTACTACATATTGCTTTACACTGCCTCTACATTAGCTTCTTTCTCCTCCAACTTGCTTGCATCGGAAAAGCTGCGCTTGCGATCAGAATAGATATTGGCAATGTCTAACATGCTTAGATTTTTCATTGGTACATTAAAACAACTCAATGGATTTGGTATTCCTTCTGTTTTCATACGTTCAATCATACGTTCAAACACAACTTTTGCCTTTTCGCTATTTCGGACTGAGTATGCTCCGCCTGTTTCTTGTGTATCATCATCCTCATTAACATCTTTATCAACCGATTTAGTTGGCATTATTAAGTGCACTAAGATTTGAGTAATTTTGGAATGTTGTGTATGTAATGTGTTAATTGATTTTTGAGGGGTGTTAGTAACCTAAACCGCTCGGTTATAGTTGGTATATGGTCTGATCGGATATGTAAAGAGTGTTATACTATACTGCTAATCGTATAGGGCTTTGTTTTATAGTTGTTAACAGAAGTGTGTACATTGACATTGAGTATGACAGTCGTTCTGGGCGTGAGGTGACTGAAGTTATTTTTTGAGTTACCTGCGATATCCAGTGACCTTAATCCACGGTATACGACAGATTGAAAAGTAGATAAAAGGATTTGCGGGTTGTATATTGTAAGTAATATTGTATTTCTATTGCAATACCGGGCCGATAATAGGCAATAAATTATAGTAAGCTGTCAGCTGTCGTAAAAATCTTTTGGAGAAAAAAGATACCGTCATCAGTGATATCGGGCCAGCACCAAGAGAAATTCAAGCACGCCATGGATTTATATCAGTTACCGTGAAAACTGCCTGCCGGCTCGGCCTTGACGTAATTGCAATGTTGTTCAAAATGTAAGCGTTCATGGTAGGCTAAAGAGATGTGCAAGGTGTAAGGCAAAGTTATACTGTTCTAAGGAATGTCAGATTGAACATTGGCGCGAAACACACAAGTACTTCTGTAAAAGATGTTGAATATCATCGTGAAGCGTGTAAGTGTAAGTGTGAGGGAGTAAGTGTACTACCGTGAGAATGGGAGAATAAAGGATACTGTACGTTCATATTCATTTAGAGCCTACTTATCGGACACCGGATAAGTAGGCTCTAAACACCATATCCCAATCGATGTGTTGTTTGACGATAGTCTTATCAATTGGGTTGCCAAGATAACTCAGCTGATGTCCAATAAGGTAAAGAAAAGGTATCGGTCTTGGCAAGGGGCCCGAGGGGCGCAAGGCAACTTAAATTGTATGTGAGGTTGGTGGAAGAGAGAACTTAGGAACTCATAGGGGAGTCAATACAGGTTGCTTCGCAATAGGAAGGAAAGTACGTACTTTCCTACTTGAAGATATTTTTGCGCATGAACTTAAAAAAGTACAGGAATAATACTGGTCGGCCGGTATAATGTTGCTAGCTGACGGCCTTGGGTAAAAAGGATACCAACCGGTTTTATTTACCAACCGCAATTATTCCAACCACAAAAAGATCTTCAACACAATCATGGCAAAGACGCTACGATGGTAAATAATCATGCCTCCTTCAAAGCATATTAGCAGGTATCGTTCGCCATCATCTTCTCTATCCATCGTCTACTGTTGAGCCGTTCGTCCATGGCGTCTGAGGCGTCCACACCACACAGGCGGCGGTGACGCAACAATACCACAAAAGTTGTCTACTAATATCAACATTGTTAAACATTTATTCGACGATATCTCTCCACCACTCGTAATCGCCACTACCGGTATACAAATGTTATTACGTTGATGTTACATTAATGTGCGTTACCACGGCGGCGGCGGCGGCTGTTGTTTGTCATTCTCCCACAGCGCCTACAACTATTAAGCTGAGCAAAGTATGTCGATTAGTTGCAAAAGATGGCAAAAACAAATAGAATTGCTTTATCAAACACAGCATTTATTTCGTATCACAAACAGCACGTAATTGCAATTACTATATATTAAATCAAATAATGACGTTAAGAGTAGTAGATATTTCATTCCATTTACACAGCATCATCTACCAAGCATAGATAATCAGTTCGCTCGTCACACAAATCTGAATTAATTGGCGAGGATAATATGGTGGTAAGTAACGATATGTTATCGCGTGTGCACTATAGCAAGTTTTGCAATTTATCTTTGTTGTAAATGTTCACAATATATATCTAACATCGTATGTACATTCTCAGCATCATCCTTTTCATATTTCCACCAATCATAAAGAAAATTACACAATATGTGTATTTTTGTTTGTGTACACATACACCTGATATTAAGACGACATGCAACAACAATCGACGTGCAAAATATAAGATCTATTATCACTACTGAATATATAAACAACTGAAACATTCGACAGCTACTCGTGAAATCATAACGTTTGCAAATATATACCGAGCAAAATAGTAGAGCAAAACAAACAATATAGACAACAACACAACATTGCAAACAATACAAGTTGGACAAAACAATCACCAACTATCGTGATAGTATTGCAAAATCGTGAACAAAAGTTGCTAGTACGGCTGTATACTACAACAATCAACCACTCAAGTAGCAGTTATGTTTATGTGCAAAGAAAACATATGCGCATATCATATGCACATCAATTGACTACAAAATGTCACAGAAGCATTCACTAAAGTGCATGAGACAAGATATACACAACAATCAACCACTATTTGTGGCGATATCACAAACAATGACAAACTACCATTCGAGTTGTGCTCACATGTGACAAATTAATTTGAATCAACTTCAATCTACCTACACAACAATCAACCATGCAATGAATATATGCATATCTAAGTATAGATATGTGATAATCATTGCTACACTGAGGCTCTTCTATAGTAAAAATGTTTTTCTGAGGGGGGTAAAATGAGTAAAGGGATAACACTTGTGCAGTTTTTCCAACTTTTCTCCCGGGGGAGTTTGAATTCCTATGTAGCAAACATACCGCGGCCTACTGGAGTAACCTTCTACGAGGGGGTAAAATTAGACGTTTGTACTATTCCTACGTAGAAATGGCATGAAATGGCATGACCACGGATGACCAAAATCTAAAATGAAAAAAGCCCGGAGCCGCCCTCACTTCGATCTGCTTCTAACCCTTACTGGCGCCCCTCGGGCCCATTATAAAATCAATGTGAAACTTAGAAGGAAGAGAAAATCGACCCCCCGAGTGGCAGCCTTTGCTGTTTGGCGATATAACTACTACCTGCCTACTTATAAGGAGAAGGAAGGAAGACTCAATATACTCATTAATACCATACAAACCATCCATTAACTTTATGAAGGAAGAGGTCTACATACCTATTCATCTCCCGGGGTCCCAGTGAAAACTGCCTGCCGGCTCGGCCTTGATGTAGCAGCTTTCCCCTCAAGTTCTACACCATCATTATCAAGGCCAAGCTCAGCAGTCTTTTCTTTCTCCGCCGCTAATCGACCACGTAAATCTTTTAATGACATGGGCAGCAGCCCTTGGATCTGACATGATAAATCTCAAGTTTGTTTTCTCAACGGGTGGTTTAAACACTGGCTGATGTTGACGAGAGAGGAACTTCCGACCTGACCTTTCCTTGGATCGACACTTATCACACCGTGGCACCCTTGGCGGGGCGGTAACATCCGTGGCAACACCTGTACAATCTGATGCATAGATGCCAAATCCAGTGCCCAGTGCCTCTTTTCTTAGCAATCATCCCTAAAGGCAAGTTGATACTCACAGAATAAGGATGACACAGTTCAGTTCAGTTCAGTTCAGTTTTCATCCTTAGTTTATTAACTTTCTGATTCTAGGCCTAGGTTGACTAGGTGTCATTGGATTACAGAAGGATGACACAAACATTTGCAACCCTGCACTATCACCCTCACGCTACTTTTCAAGCAATTGATTATCAGCCAACAAATGCCAAAATCTCTGGTGTACTACCATTGCTAATCCCCTTACAATCTATTACCGTCGGCCCACTACTTAATGCAAGTGTAGTATTATTAATATTGCTTTGTGAGGCTGCATGGGGGATATAATTTGTCGAATAGGCTGCTGCTGTTAAACTGGCGGTGTTGGTACTGCCATTAACTCGTGTATCTAATACAGAAAGAGGTACAGTACTAACAGCAGCAGATGATATGCACCTCAAACTTTTACTTGGCAAGTTTGGAAAGCTATCGGATGTTGTTTATGTTGACTCTCTCCTCGGTGCCGAAATAACAGCACGAGTGGTATTAATCTGACGGGTAACGGATTTAGCTGTGGTGGGAAGGTAGGTGTAGCTCCTTCTTCAAACAATCCACTCCCCATCTTTTCTATTTCCCTTTTTGGATGGTGATAAAGGTTTAATAGCTGGTTTCTTCTTTGGTGATGTGATGGGGTTTTATCACGTGTAGCAGACGGCGGGGGTGGTGGATTGAGACGTCTATATTTGTTAATTAATTGATAATTGAGCCTTTGTTTCTGTGTAGTACAATTTGTATATCCCACGGTTGTTGGCATATATGCTATTCTCCTTACCGGCTGAAAATTGGAACCCCCCATTATTGATAGGATCCTTGGAAAGTTTACAAATATCACAATGTAGATGTTCTGACGTCCGACTACTATTTCTAGTTGTACACTGTGGATTTGACAGTTGTTGGATATTATTATTTTGACCCCTCCTACTACGAGACGATAATCGTGCGGCGGTGGATGATGGTAGATTAGAATTGCTAGCACTAGAAAGAAACACCAAATCAAACGCCATTGTGATAAAACACACCTATAACACTGAACACATTTAAGGATCCAATCCCCGATGGCTCAAATGTATTATATCACAACAACAGGAGCAGAGGAAGAGTCTTACGCCAACGAGACAAAATTCGGGAATGAGGTCTAATTTGGCGATTTACTTTGAGATGGGTGTCCGCGACAACAAAAATCAATAATCAAATGTATATCAAAAATCTACATGAAAGCATACGATATCATACTATATCATATACAATACCAATAAATCATTAGAATAGCAGTTGTGGTAGGGACATTGTTAGTAGCAGCAGTATGACTAGTGATGACGCGACGGCGAAGCAAAATTACTTCTCCGATGAGAAAATTGAGCTAACATTAGATGTAATAGAGCAGATGAGACGTAATGATCCTCAAATAAAGGGAATAGAACTGAGCTTTTATGATAGTTCCAGAGCTGATATATCATGTAGACATATCAATGCGCATAAAGTTGATTGGACGAAAATGGGCGAAATTATTGCTAATAGTACACATATCAAATCATTATCTATACGAGGTTGGGATGAAGGAAAAGGAATGGACTGGGAAGCAAATTGCATGGCTTTGTACAAAGCGATTGCACGAAACAGATCAATATCAAGTTTAATCTTGCACGGGTGGTTCGATTTCAAATTTGAAGATGTTCTAAGAATTCTCGATCCATTCTTCAAACACAATAGTCATCTAAAAACTCTTCGTATCGACGGTGACGGGTTATGCAATGCTAACGCTGAACTTCTTGCTGACACTCTATCAAATTGTGCTATTTCGTTACATCATTTTGATATACTCTCCTGGGAATTAGACGATATATCGGCGGGTAAGATTATAGCCTCTTTGGCCATACATCACACAAAACTAAAGACACTTGATTTGCACACAGTAATGGGGATAGATTCATGTATTGAATTGTCGAAACTACTCAGAATGCCCAACTCAAAGTTAGAGAATCTTGATCTTTTTGGCTGTGACATTGTTGATGAGGGGGCAATTGCTCTGGGCGATGCCTTGGGCGAAAACAAATCATTAAAGAAGTTAGTCTTAAATGATATGGGCGAAGTTTCTTCCAACTGTTACTGTTCACTTTTGCGGTGCTTGTCAAATCCAACGTGCTCATTAGAAAAGATTGAATCGAATCCGGGAGAAAGTGAAACTGGTATTGATGATCAAGTATTGTCTATATTGGCAGATAGCCTTTCTAGCAATACTAAATTGAAGAGCATTGATCTTAACTTCAATTATAATTTTGTTACCAATTTGGGTTGGCGGAACTTCTTTGATAGATTGAGACCATCCAATTCTTCATTGGAAAAGCTTGATCTTGGTCAAAATACCATTGATAATACGGCAGTTACTTTGATGGTGGATTCATTGGCCAGTATAAGCTCATTGAGATCTCTTCGGCTTAATGACAATTTAATCACCAGTTCAGGATATATTGCAATCTCGAATCTGTTACGGAGTCCCAACTGTAGTTTGACAAATCTTCAACTAGGGAATAGTAATGCACGCGACAATAATGTCCATGTCAATGATTCAGTGGTTGCTTCTTACATGAATGCTTTAGTCGATAATAATACTCTGCAAACGTTGACTTTTGGAAATTACGGGCATGTCAGTAGTATCGGGAGACGCTGGAACCCCTTCATTAATATCCTTTGCAACAAAACAAGCATCACGAGTATAGTCAACTCAAATCATACATTGCAGAGAATTTATTCCTATTACCCTGAGGACAGACACGGTGTTTTGCATGAGCTTAATGCTGTCTTGCAGATGAATGAGAATATCAACAAAGTAGAAGTAGTTCGTCAAAAGATTATTCAGTATCATTTCATGGATAATATTGAAACATTAGTGGGTATGGAACTTGAGATGATGCCAAGTGCCATTGCTTGGATTGGTAGAGATAACATCGGGGTCTCCCTTCTTTATCATCTTGCTAAGAATATGCCTTGCTTGTTTGATTCTGAGGATAAACAAAAACGTCGGTTGCAATTAGGAAGAGAAATTCACTAGTCTAGTGGCTTTCCTCTTTTTGTTTAAAGAAGTAGAGGGTGGTAATCAGTTGGCTTGGTTTGTTTTAGTGAGAGTATATCAACCATTTGACTGCCTTGTTCTAAGGGGGTGTTTTTTTATTCAGTATAAGTATTATCATAAGCAAACCCAAGTTGGACTTGCAGGTTTATGAATGTTATAAAGGGTTACAACAGTCAGTCGGTTGGTTTATTTTAGTGGGAGTATTGTCACCAATCGACTGCCGGCAGATACAAATTACAACTCATGTGAAGTTGCGTGGACAAGTTATTAGATAGTATTTGCTATTACCTTTATACTAATCCATACATGTTGCAACAGTTCTCTAACTCGAATTCCCTTAGAAGTAGCCCTAACGCTTTGCTCGACTTCGAGTACTTCGACGTGTTCCAACTGATTCGTCCGTCTTTGTTGCGGTTGTTCTTCTTGTACTTCTCCTAGATGATGAGGCACTCTCTTCTTCAGTCTCTGTCTTTCTTGCTCTGGTAGCTCTACGTTTAGCCGGAGGCGCTTTCTCGGGTGAGGTGGTATCTGCTTTAGCATCCATTGATGCCACCACTCTTTTAGAGCCTCTCGTGGACACAGAGGCAGTAGACTTTTCATCATCAGCTCCCTTCTTTGCTCTGCCAGATCGTCGTTTGGGTGGCGAAGAATCCTTGGTTGAGGCGGTCTGTCGACTTCTGGTACTTCGTTTAGATGATGTATCATCTGATGATTTCTTCTGAGTAGCAATTCTCCTCGAGCCTCTTGTACTTACTGAAGTAGTAGTGTCATGATCTGCTGCCTCATCCTTCTTCTTCTTTGATTGACGAGTACTTCTCGTGGACCGTGTTGAGCGCTTCGATGCCTCCTCATCAACCAATTTAACTGCAACCTTTGGTCCTTCAACATTGGAGTCTTCAACAGTTGCACCTTCCGGCACAGCAGGCAAAGAGGGAGAAGACTTCTTCTTTCCACCTCGCCGAGTTACAATGGACGATGGAACCCCTGGAGAAGGCTTTGAATCTGTCTCGGCTGTCTTTGATGATGATGTAAAATGTTTCTTCTGTACAGAATCATCATCGTCATCGTCGGTTTCTGAATCCACAGGATGACTAAGTTCACTAATGGGAGTGTCTTGTTGCTTCTCCGGTGCAGCTTTAGCAGAAGGCTTCTTCCCTCTCCTAGATCTTCGCGTTGATACTGTACTTTCCGCTTGAGCTTGTTTCTCATCTTGATTGGCTAATGGAACATCTTCGACTTGCTCATTCTCCGTCAGATTTGGATAGAGATGACCATTCAACCTATCAATCAATTCTTGCTTACGTCCACCAACAGCTAAATTCAAGCCTCGTAGTCTATCTTTCAACTGTACTACAGTCAGAATAGACAAATCTTCTCGTTGTTGACTTGCTGTTGTTGTTGTATCAGCACCGGCAGCCTCATTAGTTGGATTTAGGGACGTGATATCGGCAGCGTTGATATTGTTACATGCCTCTACCGCGGCATCAATAGCGGCGGTGTCTAATGGCGACGCCTGGGCAATTGCCTCTTTAGGATCTTTCACTGGTTCACCCTTGTTGGACTCTTCACTCACATCTTGTTGAGTAGCAATCTCCTTTGAAGAATCCTCTTGTTTGGTCTCTGATTCTTGAAGAGTAGACTTTTCATTGACTTCATTCCAATACTCTGCTGTAGCCTTTTCGATGTTTGTTGTTCTTTTCTTCGCCTTGGCTGGACTCTTCTTTTCCAATGTTCCTTCTTGAATAGATTCCGTCTTCTTGTCTTCACTAGCTGCAGTAGCAGAACTTGTCTCCATTGCCGCCTTCTTTTTTGGAGACGGTTTTCTATCTCGTGTTGATCGGCGTACGGTCGGGGATGATTCCATATTTAATGGAGTTCCTACTTCTTTAGCTTGCTGTCCAACTTGCGGTTCTCGTACCACTTCATTGGTAGCCAAACTTGATTCAATTGCTGCCTTTTTCTTTGGAGTTGGTTTCCTATCTCGTGATGATTGGCGAACAGATGGGGTTCCGGCTTCTGTAACTGATTCTTCATCAATTTGTTGTTCTTGCACAACCACATCATTGGTTGTTGCCAAAGTGACTTCCTCCTTTTCAGACAATTCTTGTTCCCCAGCAGAAGGGAGATATCCCTGAGAAGAACAATATCGTTAAGTAGAGGTTGATATAATAATCCATACAATTGCAATGCATCAACCAAGAATGTATATCTACTACTACTTACCTCATCAATAGTGTCATCCAATCTTGTCTCAACGGGCATCGCTACATCTACATCTGTATCTGTAGCTATCTTTGACTGACCCGCAAGAACCTTTTTATCAGTATCCACATCCATAACGTCTGACGATTTCTTTTGAGTATCATCTTTGACTACAACATCACCACCCACAGCTGCATCATCATCACCGTCTGGTAAATAACCTTGATCGATACCTTGCTGAGTGCGTCGTTTTAAGGTTTCACCTCGCTCTACTTCCGACTCGTCTGGGAGATAGCCGTCATCAATTGATTGACTAGTAGCAACACCATCGATGCCTGGAACGACAGCATCATTGATTTTAGTTTCAAGATCAGTCTCAAATCGAACATCCCTAACAGCTGAACGTCGTTTGGTATTACTGTCGGGTATAGCGGCCTCGGATTGCTCCACCTCAGACGCCTCAGAGGCATCAGGGACATATCCGTCATCAATCGCCTTTTTGCGAATTGATTCTTTCTTTGCACGATCAGCACGTTCAACCTCCGTCTCAGCATCATCAGGAACATATCCATCATCTGTCATAGCAGCCTCTCCAACTACGAGGCTATCATTATCCGTAGATGCCCTGGCTGCACTCGTGTGATCAATTGACACACTATCATTGCCGTCTACACTTGGTGCTTCATCATCTTCTTCTTCCGCACCTTCAAACCCTTCTGCTGGGGGCAGCTCAAATCTATTAGGAGTAGAACTTTGATCAAAGTTGTTTCCCTGACGTTGTGTTGACATTGCCGCCGCAACCAAGACTGACGGCTGCTTCTCGCCTTCATTCTCAACCTCAACCCCATTTCCATCCGCCTGCTTAAGTGGAGATTCCTCAGCTTTCTTCTCAGCTTGATACTTGGGAGACACGTACTTGGAAATGCGGACAGATAAATCCTCATCTTTCTCCATATTGTTGTTATCATCACCTTTGATATTATCGCCAGCCTCTGGTCCAAGCTCCTGTGAAACACTGCGCTTATCATCTTCAGTATCAATAGATTCATGCTCATCATCAGCTAACAAATCATAGAGCTCCGCCTCTTCTGCAGTAGGCTCATTGACATCATTTTGGTTTGACTCGTCATTCTTGTCACCATCTTCTTCTTCCAATACGGATGTCTTCTCTGCATCATCAATGACTTCTGTGCCCTTCTCATTGGCATCATCATCATGCTGGCTTGACTCGTCATTATTCTTGCCGCCCACAGGCTCTGTCTTCTTGTCTGCACTAGCTGCAGTAGCAGAACTCGACTCCATTGCTGCCTTTTTCTTTGGAGACGGTTTTCTATCTCGTGTTGATCGGCGTACGGTTGGGGACGTCATCTTCTTCGATGGACTTTCTGCTTCTTTAGCTTGCTCTCCAACTTGTTGTTTTTGCACTTCCACCACCTCAGTGGCAGCTAAGGTGCCTTCCTCCTTTTCACTGACACCAATATCATGCTGATTTGAGCCATCATTCTTTTCTCTACCGTGCTCTTCTCCTATTGAGTCATTCACATTCACGTCTTCCTTCGCCCCAGTTGATGGATTGATGTATTCGTGAACCGCTTCACTAAGAATTTTGGCCTCAAGTTCTTGTTGCTCTTCACTGTCGTGTAGAGCCTCATTATCCTGGTCAGTTTTATCAAGCCCAACTGATTCATCTGCAGGTTCATCATCATCACTTTCAGCATGCTCCTTTCCTTCCTGCTTGGCAATATATTTATCGACAGCTTCATTAAGAGCTCCCGTCTCATCACTGTCGTTGACCGCCTCAGATGATTCATCTTCAGATCGTTTCATCATCTCCTCTTCTTGCTGATGTTCATTTTCGTCCTCGTCAGAACTATCTAAAAGCTCAATCATACCTGCGTCGCACACTTGACCCTCATCATGTTCTTCATTATCTGATCCTCCTTGCCCTTCTTGGTCGTCATACATCCCCTCAAATGCCAAATGTCTATCAGCCTCTTCATTATCTTCCGCCTATTGAGAAAATGTTAGTCAATTAACCATAAGATTGTGCAAACAAGGACAAGCACATGTGATGCAAACAAAGCATAGGTACAAATAACTCACATCATACTCGTCACTTTCACTATAATTGCCAGCAAATTGTTGATAGTGACGGGGATAGGTGATATCATCTTGTTGCTCTCCCGCTAAATCTTCTTCATCCACGCTATCAACCTGTTCCTCATCATCATTTGACTCGGCGGCATCTGACTGTTGTTGCTGGACCTCCTCCTCTTCATCCGTATCATCCCCGAGATCAATCACTTCATTGTCGTCATCTTTTTCATCAGCTTGGACAGCACCTCTTGGTTCCTCCTCATTGATATTTCCTTCTTCTTCTTCTGGAGATGGTACGTCTTTTGCCTGCTCTTCCGGTTCCACAACATCCTCTTCTTCCTGCTCAAGATCAATATTCTCAGTTTCTTCAGGTTCCGAATCATCTTCTTTTGATTCTTCCTCTACCGCTTCATCAGATAATAAATTCTCATTCCAGATGGAGTATAAAGTCGGAGTAGCAAAGATATGATATACGGCGTCCACTGTGGTATCATTACTCAGTGTAACATTCTCCAATCGAGGTGCAGAATTCGCAAGAGACAATTCGTTTGCAATAACCAAAGCCTCATGAGGTGAGTATGCTCTGGGTATGAGAAATTTCAGCACAGTTCGTCGTACAGCATCTTTGACGCATGATAATTCCTGCTTGGCACGTTCCTTATGACGACGTAAACATGAATTCTGTACTGGCTTTGATAAGAGCGTATCTTGGGCAGTAATGACAACATGTTGAAGATAATTCTGTGCACATTTCAATCCTAGTGCACCCAATGTAATATTTGCCAATGTTGCCCGAGAACCACTACCTTCTTCTTTGCTCGACGTATCCCATCCATCTTCAAATAATACTCCCAAATCTTGAAACTTTTCAAAGAGTAGAAAGTAACAATGTTCCTTTGTTGCATTATCAATACCAACACAATCTTCAAGTGTCCGACATAACTTGGAAGCTTGTACTAAACTATTTGCAAATAAAAGTGCACGTGTATATATTACGATGGGATGTACCGGGGCGGCGGAGTCGATACCAGGAGAATAGTATTGGGATGGTATGAATTTTTGACTTGCAAGTTGAAGTGTTAATTGTGGATCAGCCTTTTCAATAAAGGATACTATCTGCAGGGCGTCGTTTATCAAATGACTGGCATCTTCTCCATTGATATCCTTGCTACCTTGATTACTGCGCAAACCTTGATATACTTTGGAGTAAAGCATGAGTGAATCTGCCACTTCGGCAACCAAGTTTGATAGTGGCGTATTTGTCACCTTGGCCAATTTCAATAGCACTCTGTTTGTTTTGAGATTGTGTGATCAAAGATATCATGTTGAGCAATTGTATGCACGGAAGACGACATAAGAAAAACAACAAGCATATAAACTCACCCATCTACAGTCAACAACTCTACAACCTGAGAAACACTTGCTCTCCATTGTTTATTATTCTCATCCTCATCATTCCCATTAATAATACCTCCTCCTTCTTCACCCAACACCAATCCATCCAATACAATCCATTCACCAACTTCATCCAATACACACCCAACAATACCACTACATAATAAATGTTTCGTATTATAATCAAAGTTGGGTATACCCAACATGTATGGTAATGAATCTAATATATTATTTTTGAGATGAGATATCTTTTCTTGTACTGTCATACCATTATTACATGATAAAAAGGCATATGTAATGGTATATCCTAATAATGGGTACCAATTCTCATTCTTCTTGGAGTTGTTTGAATTATTGATGGATAGTGATTTGGATGTGTTACTACGTCTACGCTTGTTAGATGACTGCTGAGCTTGTGATGTTACATGTTGGAAGAAGGATGGCCATGCAAAACATTCCCCCGAAAGTGCCACATCTCCATCCCCACTATCAATACTCTTTTCATAACCAGTCTGTGGTGAAGTATAAACATCCAAAGTCTCTCGAATACTCTCTGGTGTTAAATTTGAACCTTGTACCAACATTTGCCACATGACACCTGCCGTCATATCTTCCTCATCCTCTTCCTCATTGTTATTAAATTCGTCTTCGGCCTTTGTAGAATTTAAACTTAATAATTGATGTATAGATATATGCCATTCATTTATAATTTCTAACAATTGCTCAGTATTAGAATCAGTTGTGGTATCCTTCTCAACATCACCCTCACTACCACTATTGATAGCGGTACTATTGACAGCAGTAGGGAGTAATATCTCCTTAACAAACCATACCAAATATCTAGAATCTGCATATAACTCTGTTAAATTAGTGTCACTACTATTTCTAGTGTTTATATGCTCTTTCCAAAATTTTATAGTATTGAAATTAGAACCAACGCCAACACTTGACATTGAGTTTGTTAGCCATGTTTGTAGTTCTAATACTTTTTTATTCTGCTCATTATTGTCGTCGTTAGTTATATTGGGTGGAGGTGAGTTTAGATATTGATGGTATACATCCTTCTCGTTATTAGTTGTGTTATTTGATGTTTCATTTGGTAGTAATAAATCTTTGAGGGATTTTGATAATGTATGTGTAAGTTTGGCTGCAGATTTATCAGCAGTACTAGAAGTGTTATCAGTAGTATCTGCCAGTATACTGGCGTGGTTCCGTTTGGTTGATAACATCTCTGAATTTGTGTTCGTTTGTTGTGTTCAAAGTTCAGTTCATCAATTTAGTCGGTATCCTCACCCCCCGCCCAATGACTTCAAGCCAACTCCGGCGCACGGCGCATGCATCGGGCATAGAAAGTTATTGTTTAAATTTGTGGTGAGTTGATCCATATATAGCAGTGAACAATGAACAATCAACCCCCACGCCGTAATTCATCATCGGGTGGGGTGCCTCAACAGCAACAACAACAAGTTGGTATGACGGCGGCAAATCAAATGGCCTGGCTTCAGCAGATGAATGCAATCAATCAACAACAACAACCACAAAACAATAATCAACAGATGGCTGCTGGCCTACCAAATAATAACATTCCGAATATACAGAATATGACACCACTGCAACAACAGCATTTTCGATTGTTACATATGCAAAGAATGCAAGCTGTAGTTCAACAGCAGCAGCATAGTATGGGCAATACTAATATGAATCAGCAGATACAATTGCAACACATACAAAATAATAATAGCCGTCCCAATAGTACTGCTCCGGGTATAATGAACAATAATATTGATCCAATTGTAGCCATGAATGAACAACAGAATCAAATTAATCAACAGCAGCAACAGATGCAGATACAAAATTTCCAATTACAACAACGTGAGTTTTGTTTTTATGTATAATGTGATGTGATGTGTCATTTTTGTTTTATGATGTGATGTGTGTTATTTTGTTTCAAGTTGGGACATCGATTGCATATTGTGGGGGGAATG